>Ga0100402_1005447_pt1 | contig 13001 bp, 9 predicted proteins | sample CryGeyme20150102_FD_80419 | JGI IMG/M metagenome (GOLD analysis project Ga0100402, IMG submission 80419) | Groundwater microbial communities from Crystal Geyser aquifers in Utah, USA - Crystal Geyser metaG 2015-0102 | ecosystem: Environmental > Aquatic > Deep subsurface > Groundwater | place...
ACCTGAGATCTACCTCCGCTCACCAAAAAACGCTTTCCAAATCAAAAGTCAAAACTAGTCAGTCTAAAAATATCAAAAACAAGAGCTCTTCATCTGCAGAGAAGAGAGAAAAGTCTAGACAGAAGAAAAGCAAGAGCAAAAGCACAAAAAAGAACCCAAGTATTATTGAGGACAAGGGTCTTTTCAAAAACATATATACAGGAAAGTGCCAACAGTAAAATTATTTGGAGACAATCGCCGAGAAGGAGTTTGACAATCCTTCAGCCTTGAAGCTAAACCTCTTAGGCTATATCTTCAAAAATAGGCTTATAAAAGACGAGCAGTACAACTAACTTTTCGAGCAGCTCGTGGAGAGATTTCCAAGCAAGGAAGAAAGCATAAAGAACATTCTTTTCGAAATTGTCAGCACTCTTGATTCTTGAATGATATACTAATTTCCATTGTTGATATGCAATCTTCAGAGCAAAAGCCTAACATCACTCTTGGATAGGCCACTTAGAGGCTGAGAGAGTTTGTCAAGGATCGATAATGGCAGCAGTTCCACACTCCCAGAAATCTGGTTCTTGCCCTTGTTGGATAAGTGGGGGAGGTAGCTGAGATATTTCAGTGGAAAAGCTAAGTCACTTCAGGTCTGCCTGAGCTCACCTAAAAGGAAAAAACCCATGTAGGATAATAGCTAGCTGATGTATTCTCATATCTGATCCGACTGTCAGATGAGTGTGGAGTCGATCTGAGCCAGGCTTTTTTGAGAAAGATGTAGAAAAATGCTCAGAAATATCCAAAAGATTTAGTGAAGGGGAGTGCTAAGAAGTACACTGAATACAAAACTCAATGGACATAGGCCTAAAAGCAATAAGGGTAGCAGGCTGATAAGTGAGTCTCAGTGGAAAGATGATATTAGTCAATTTGCTTATAGAATCATTTGATCTTATGCTTGTATGACTGCAGCTCATCTTTCAAGGCTTTCCTTTTATCCCTTATGATTTCCTGACATTTCTTGACCTTCGAAAATTCAGGACACCACTCTATTTGCTCGATACTCCGGAAACAAATAGGATTGTAGTCATAGCTGATGTTGTTTGGTCGGATCGAAGTGCTTTCCAGAAGATTGGGCAACATGAAAGCCTAATGGTCGATCTTTGCTGAAAAAGAATGGTGCATGTATTGGGTGCAGGGAACCATCTATTTATAGTACTGAGTTATTTTTTTGTCTCCGAAATTTGCTGAAACAGAATTCCAAGAATTCAGCTATTGTATTTGCTCCTCAGCAAGATACTATTCACCTGAATAAGGACAGATATACCACTTCCATCAGGATAAATCACAAACAATTTCGGAAGGATACAGTTTTGAGGTGGAGGCAAGAAATAATTTTGATCGGGTACATGGAGCCCATTTCCGAAATCATTTTTTTCTTCCTTGAGGTCACCGATGTTGAAAGATACAGCGATATCAGATTTGCCATTACCGTCAACTGAATTATAAGAAAAGTACTTCTGACTCTGAAATGATTGGACTCAGCATCTCTGGTCCTGAATTATCCTTCAATTAGATCAACATCATAAACTCCTTCTTGATGGTACTCTGGAGATGTAAATAGTTGAATCCAACGCTCAGAGATCTAGCTTTAGCTGCCTTCTTTGGCCTTGTTGAGAAAAGTTATCGTGCCACTGTCACCAATTTTCATAATGGATTGATCCGGATAAGCAATAAGCATCACTTGCTCATGGCTCAGGGTTCCTGCTCGATCGACTCCTTCAGTGTAACTGTGCCAGCTGAAGGTCGGATGATACAGCTCATATAAAGCTCCATCATAGCTCCTTTCAAGGATGTTGCTTTGACCGAGGTAGGCAAAGGCTGATCCTGAACCAATCACATTGAAGTCTTTGTCTCTTGGTAAATATATTCTGACAATTATGTTGCTTGGATTTTTGATTTAAAGTTTTTGATTGCGTTTTTTTCTGATCATTGTGCCATCTTTGAACAAAATTGATTTTTCTTTGTTTGGATAGCTCACAAAGACTGTTGAATCTTCCCTGATTTCTATTATTTTATCCGTTTAAATTCTTTTCTCTACTCTCAGCTACTATTGATGCTCAGTTGGTTAAGCTGACCTTTTGTTTGACCTGATGTGAGACCATGTGCCATATCGAAGCAATGAAACATCTCCGTTGGGATAGAGGATCTACACACTGCCATCTTTCATCCTTTTAGTAATCTATCCCTGAGGTCCGAATGTTCTGCTTTGCTAAAGATCATGACAGTGCCAACAAATAGTTGGATAAGGTTTGAACAAAATTGTAAATTGCTTCTTTTGAATACAAATTTCGATGGAGGCATTTTTTATTTATTGGCCTTCCGAGCCACTGCTACCTGTTGTATAGACCATTGTCTTTAAGTCAAGATCATGCTTCCACAACAAATGATTTCCTCCTTTAATCACATGAAGGCCGTAGTCGGTTTATCCCTTGCTCAGAGTGATCATTCTTTGTTAGCTGTCTCCGCATGTGTATGTACTTTCAGCAAGGACGGCGTTATCTGTTGGCATCATCTTCTTGCGAAGAATCTTCAAGTTTCCAGCCTCTCTCCAGTTGTAATCCCAGAAGTCGGCTCCCTCCTTCTATTATCTAAGGCATTACTCCCAAAATTGGAAGTTTGGAAGGACCCTCCAGTCAAAGATGTTATTGTAATATAGCACTCTTCCAGGAGGGTTAGTTCTGGCTAAGATGAGCAGGTTGTAGCCATCATTTGTGCATTAGCCATGATAAATTTTTGGATCTTGCTCTAACTCTTGATTAACTCTTGAATTGAGCTCTTTGGCTTCTAATTTTTCAACATACTATATTTTTGAATAGTTGTAGAAGATTCTCTATCCTTGACGATTGCTCAATTGAGTAAATTGCTCAAGCTTGTACTCATGCTAAAGAGCTGCCTATGAAGGAAAATATTTTTATATAGCAGAAAGGCATATTTCTGATGGAATGGGAATTGAACCCAAGGTTATCTGGTAAGTGAGTTCATTAGATGCCGGAGAAGAAAATATTTATGGAAGTTTGTCTTTTAAATTTTAAACACCAACTCTATTGACTGGTTTGTTTTTGTGTCTGGTCCAGACAGATGAGCCAATATCCTTGACCTTCTCTATCTTTTATTGAGGTTCAGTGGCTGTGCTGATACAGTATGCTAAGTCATCAAGCATTTTCCAATAAACACTAGTCTTAGCATCCCTTTTTCGCTGTTGTGAAATTCTTTTGTAAAGAGAAAGGTCACTTTTGATATTTTGAGGGAGGCTTTAGTATCTTTTTTCTATCACCTCTTCTACAATTTATGTAACTGGCGGTCCAGCTGGCTATTTTTTGCCTCCTTTCTTTTCTTCCTTTTTTTCCTCCACAACTACTTCCTTCTTGACGGTTTCTTTGATGGTTGGGACCATGCCTGTGACCTTCTGCTGTTTGCTCCAAGCTTGATACTTCTCTTTTTTTAGTGATAGCTAACATAGATTTTTGAACAGGGAAGTCAAGAAGTATTAGCCATCTTTTTCTGGGTGTTGTATATCTTTGAGATAAGGAACTTCAATAATGATTGTATCTTCGAGATGGCTGTCTACCTTCATCCTACTTTGTTGAATCGCTTTAAGCATGTCTTTTTTGAGTTAGTGCTCATGAGATACATCTTCAGACCTTTTCTCAGTTATGACGTTATTGAGTGAGCTGTTATTCATTTCATTCATGAAGTCTTCAACTGTTCGAGTCATGTTCAAAAGATCATAGTTTGGCATCTATGATCCTTCTTTGATTTTTTATTATACCCAAATCACGACTTGTGGGTTCAGTCCATTGTTTAAAGCTACCTATAGGGTCTAACGATCAGAAGGGAGACCCAAATAAAATAGGAACTCAGTGACATTTTTGGGAAAGTCTAATTAAAGTGGTTTTTCTGCTTCTTCAGCCACTACCTATTCCTTCTTACTGTCTTTCTTTGTATCCTCTATGTTAATATGTATTTACTCTTTTGGTCCTTCTTAGGATCGACAGGTTTACGAAGTTGAGCCAAAAACTACTGACCAGCACTGTTCATGTTCTCGCAGATAAATAGCTCTCCTTAACGATTCAATTTTCCTTCCTCGATATACTTTTCGATTCCTTTTTCCTTGAGTATTTCAATTAATTTTGAAGTATCGAGATGTTTTTTGAGAGTCACAGGTTTTCTGAGAGCTTCATTGGCAAGCTAGCTATTGAAAATGACAGGGAGGATAGTCCATGTGATGACAGGTGCCGTCTGCTATTCTTATTGCTTTTTAGGTGGCATGAAGTTATATTATAAGTTTCTTTTTTTGAATTCGGATATTGAATCAAAATAAAATTGGCAATATTATTATCACTGCGGCTCTACCTTTTAGCAGCCCACCATCTAGAAACCTTCCATTGAATAGCTGCCATATAGACAGCAGGGGTACTCACTGCTCTTTATTTCAATATCCTTCTTGAAGCCATCAAATACCCCAGCCTTGATTGTTCTTCCTTGATGGCTTGTGACAGCAACTCCGACAATGATGTTAGCTTGATTGATGGCACACTCTATTGTTCTAAAATAATCGCCAGACTCTAGTTTCATGTTTTTTTCTTTCAGGAAACGTTCATTCTCTCTTTTTAGCACATTGTAATTTCCTTTCTTTCTTATTATGTTGTCGACCAAATATGTGGCTTGAAAACCAAGGTACTGAGTTCGATTTTCAAACAAGCTCAGCTCAATGATGTAGGCTGACTTTTTGCCAATGGCTGGTCTGTCATTGACAGGCACAGACTTTTTCTTGAACTATCCCACTTGAACAGCATCATATCTGTGCTCAAAAGGGTTACCCTTCCCTTTGCCAAATTGACTCACAGATGAGTCAGTAAAAGTGGCACTCTTGAAGGAAGGTTTCAACTTATCAGGGTCAATATTTTTCTTGGCCTCAATAAATGATTCCTCGAGTTATTGAAGATAGCCCTCCACCTAATCTACTCGATATCTTGACTGTATTGCTTTATCTTAATATTATTTGATTTAACTTTACAACTGTTCCATTTTTTTGGCATAATCTTTTTGCATTTTCTTCAGAGTATTCATCTAACTCTGAAGAGCCAGGTAGTTTTTTTTGCTTCTGTCTTCGGAAATGTCATCATATGATTCCTTTTCAATTGTAGATTTTGATCTCTGCTCCTTGTCTTTGAATTTGGCTTTTAAAGCATGCAGCTAAACTTTGTCAAATCCTGAAACCAAAAGTTTTTGCTCCATCTGAAATATTCTTTGGTTTTTCTACTCGACGTTGTTGTACAGAGTCATGGCCAGGTCCTCCTCCTACTTGAGTTTCTTCTAGTAGACCTTGATTTCTTTGTGTAATCTGGAATTTTGATTGGCGTATTCCCTCTTGATATGTCCATCTTGAAGCAGTTTTACATACTAGTTCGATTGCTTCTTGAGTTAGCATATTTCGGCGTTTATTCTCCTCACCATATCTTGTCTCTCAGTTAAGGTCTGCTCAGCTTTTCTGATTCTAAGTAGCCTCAAAGATACTTGTCTACGTATGCACCTTCATGCTCGTACAATTTTTATCTCTGCTCAATCTCAACCTCATATATTTTTATCTGCTTGTAGGCATTCTCCAGCTCTTTCTTCATTACTGCTCCGTCAATGTCAGGTAGCTTCTTGCTCTTGCGCCTGTCTCCCATGTTTAGTATCTTCTCCACTCGATCAACTTCCCTCTGCAGCATTGCGTTTTTATCCTCCAATTCCTCGATGATGGTTTTCCTGGATAGATGAAATAATACTGTTTGTGCCCATTCGGGGATAGGCTTTCCCTTTCGGTGAGTTTACTAGCATTAAGGGTCCGATAGTTGGTGTTGTTAAATGCAAAGCTGTTATTGGCTGGAGTGACATTGTAGCCTTTAATGAATTAATTTTCCTAGCTGGCCAGTTCAGAATTGTTATACCTTCGATTGTTATGTTTGGACACTATTCTGCTTCTTCTCATTGACTGACTATCCACCGATATTCCTACATCCTGGTAGGCATTCATTGATGCTTATAATTATTTATATTGCCTAAAAAAACATATACCAAACAGATCAGAGTTATTCTGTCCCAAAATACTCTTCCAACACCTAATGGCCTTGCGGGCAGTGCTTGAGGATTCTTTCGATGTGTAGGTATTTGAGTTTGAGCATGTACGCATTGCATTATGGCTTCTGGGACTACTTTCTCTATTCCTCACCAATTCTTAGGAAAAATTTGAGACAGACAATGCAAGATGATAAGATTCTATCTTGATTTTATTCCAACTCTTTTGAAAAATACAGGTATTCGATTCTTTCTTCAAGCACTTTGACAACCCAATCGATTATGTTTGAGTTGTCCATGTGCTCAACAGAGGATAAATTTCTAACTAAAATGCATAGAGAAAGCAACACGTCGACAAAGTTCTATTTGATCTGAGGGTGGAAGATCTCTGAATGCATGTATATCAAATCTTGACAAAGGCCTATTTCCCACAGAATATCAGAACCACAGTGGAAGCTAATGAGTTCAAGCATGTACAAGCAGGTGATGATGATACGACATTGATGCTGTTGGCTCACACTCATTATAATATCCGTCTTGAAATTTTTATACTATTCACGAAGAACTAGCTGTAATCGTGCATAACTGATGAAGTCGCTCTCAAGAAGATTCTACCTAGGTTGATAAATACCTCGAAATACAAAGGAATCGCCAGAGATCCAACAACATAAATAAGGCTTATAGTATCGACTTGAATTTGATCAGATGTAAGGTAGTTGGACATCACCATGTTTAGCTTTTTGAGGAAATCGACAGAGAATAGGTCAAGCACGAAATCACTGACAGTTTAGATATCTGAATAATCTGTCATAAATTTTGCGAGGAAGGTGAGTTGCTTAGTTATCAAAAAGTTACCTTGACAAAGTAGGAAAATGATTAGATTTGCTTCTTGATAACAAAATGATCCTCGATCTCGTCCTAACTCCTTATCAGATAAACGGTTGCATTGACCTACGCTTTCATCTTTTAAATCCAGCAGTATAGCTATCTCATAAGCCAGTTGAATTATGCCTCACTCTCCAGTAATTTTCCATTCTGCTTCACGTAATCTTCAACCATGTGAAACATTGTTTGCTCAAGATGGGATCGGCAGTTGAGAAATCCCTATGCTTCAGTTTGAGTTTACAGGTCAACTTGGTTCGAGATGACATTTTTTCGGCCTGCTTCGATATTTCTTTAGAGAAGAACATACATTTGTTACAACAGCCTAAAGTTGACTCTTTCTCTTCCGAAGACGATTAATTTTCTAAAAGGGATGAAAAGTGAGTCAATTTTAGGCAAAGTCAATGCAAGTTGGCCTGACCTTATCTATGGATTTGCCAGCAATTCTTCAAAAGTTATGATGATCTCGTCGATTTCTTTTTGTCTGAATGCTTATTCTGAAGAACTGAAGGACATTGGCTGTTGTCGGTCCCAATCATGGACACTATTCCTTTGAGAAAAGTAGTTCTATCCTTCCTCTAATTCTGAGTTATGGTTGGAAAGCAGGCTATTTCTGATATTAACTTTGAATTTTTCAAGCTGTTGCCTTCGAACTTCCCCAATGTAAAATTCCTTTTTCTTTTGCAGCATAAACAAATATGATTAATATCTTACTCAAACCACTCAAATTAGTATATCAAGAGCACAAAATCAAACGAACTCTAAAATAAAGAGAATTCTCCCTTTATGTGAGGATTCTTTATTCTTGGCAGAGAGCTGCAAGGGTCTACTTTAATAAGGTTAACTACAATATGGTTGCATGAAATATATTTTAAAATTATGAAGAGGCCCTCGAAAAAGACCTCGGCTAAAATCATTGTGGATTAGTATTAAAGGTTCTGTCAAGGGCATCAACTCCCGAAAAAGGGCAGAATATCGTAACATCAAAAGCAAGAACAATACCACCAGTTCATCGATAAATAAATCATGAATGAGCCTCTTCACTTTCTCCCTAAATAGGAGGAAAAATTCATTGAGGACTACCACAATAACAGTGCTCAAGAACCTCATGTACATTAAGCTTAATACTCAGATGATGAATGATAACTTTTACGATCTGATGAGTGAGTCAGACTAAGAGCCCTTTGACATGCTCATCAAACGACCTCAGAGAAAACACAAGTAGGTCAAGGGAAAAATGAAAAACAATATTGTTCCTACCAAGAAAGAATAAACTAACGTTAGGAATGGAATTCACAAAGACAGTGACTACTTTCCACAGCAGGAACATTTACTAAAACATCAGCTGACAGGGACTTTAAATAAGCCTAAAAGACCACTATCTTCCATGGGAAAAAATAAATAGGCCATCTCAAACTCTCACAAGGAAAAATAAATAACTTTGAAGAAGACTCTCTCAACATCAAAGTTCAAAGAAGAGTCAAGAAAAATAAACAACTCTTCTCAGAAAGACAAAAGATGGCCCAATCAGTCTTCTCATGCTCGAAACAATGAGACTTTCAAGAATAACATTGCTATGAGAAAGCAACTGAGCAGCCAGTATCAATAGCCTTTAATAAGCAGGCTGAAAAAGAAAAATGTAACTTTGGCATCAAAGCCTCTCAAAATAGAGCAGACTCGTCCTCAGAGCAAAAACAATAAAATGCATGCATCTCAGCATGTTGCTGAAAGAATATACTTCAGGAATGAAGAGGAAAAGCCTGCTACTCCTCGGGTCCAGAATACTACTATCAAAATCGAGAAAAAATAGCCGACTATTAAAGAGTGTATCAAAAGAGAAAGAGAAATGTCAGAACGATCCGATACTGAGCATCATCGAGTTCGACACCCTGTAAATCAACCAAGAAGATAGCCCTTACCACTTGAATAAGAAAGGTAAAGGGTTTAACCGAGGAGAAGACGTGAAAATGTTCGACCTCAACATCATCACTAGCAGCGTAGATAGAGATAAAATGATGCAGGATAGGAAAGGAGATAGAGAGGACAGCCTCGAAGGCCCCAGCAAAGACAGAATCAGCCAAGATAGCAGGAAAGTCACAACAGAGCTAGGCCTCAGAATAGAAACAGGGAGCAGCCACGTAGAAATAACAGAAACCCCAGGTATCAATCTAACTCAAGAAACTCCCCAAATCCTGGGAATTTTTTCAATTTTGTTTCGCATACAATTAACGAACAACTTGAACTAATGAAGTAGATAGCTGATAATCATAGTAACCAGTTCAACATGATGTCAAACATGTTCGAGAATTTCAACAACTTCGTCAACATCAACATCGATACTCGAGGAAATCACTTTCATTTCAGCTCACATATGGAGTCGTCTGATGACTATGATACTGAAAACTCCTCTGAGTCATGGGACTCCGATGCTGAAGATTATTACTATGAATAGGATTCTGAGGGAGAAGGACTCAATGAAGATGAGTTGGATATGATTACAAAGGTCAAATACAGAACGAGTGAACATGGAAGCAATCAGTACTAATGCTGCTATAAAGGTGCACTATCTGCTTAATTGAACTCAAGACAGGCGACCAAGCCAAAAAGCTATTTTGTGAGCACTTGTTTCACAGTGACTGCATTGACGAGTGGCTCAAGAGAAAGTCTGACTGCCCAGTTTGTAGGGACAAGCAGTGATATAAATTAACAGTAAAGTCAGATGAATAAAAAAAAATTGGGCATCTATAAAAAATCGTTCACTTTTCATATTTATAGAAGACTCATAATATTCTTTGAAATGACAGAGGTCTTTATCTCTGCGCTTTCCACTACTCGTCTTGATCTTAACGAGGAAGATCTAGAGTTCTACTTGGACGAGAAGAATAAGGAGATTCTGGATGTGAGACAAGCTCTTGACTACCTCAATCACTTCAGCTCAAGCACAATCAAGGAGAGAATGCAAATGAATTACAACTTAGTTTGGAAAGGAATCAACTTCCTTGCCAAGATTCTGGGCTATGAAAACGAGCTCGATAGCATCAACAAATTGCAGCTGCCAGAAAATATTCTTCTACACGATCTCATAACATCACATGGTATATTCAACAGAAAGAGCTACCGCGCCTTTCAAGTAGCCAGCAGGTGGAATGGAAAAGTTTAAATTTATGTCATTTTGCTAGAAGGGGTCATTGAAAGAGAGGTCATCAGAAATAGCTTCATGGATCGTAGTGGTGGAGGGAATTTACTAATGAGGCAGGATAGTGTTGGCAAAAAGAAAAATAATCGGAAAAGGTTTACGAGAACAGACTAGCAAATCCCTATTTGCCTTAATTCAAAAAGAAACGAACTCAGGAATCTCGAACAGAATGCTGGATTTTTCAGATCTCTTACTCAATCTGAATTTTTTGAGGTTGATGTGGCAGGGTGGAAAAAATATGTGGATAACCTTCAGCGGCTTTAAAATCATTATTTGATGAGTTTCATCAGAAAAAAACTGAACATAAGTCTGAATTTGGACCTTCAGAAGAAGGTAGTTGCTCAGAAAGAAAAACAAGAAGGATAATTTGAAGTTCCAAAGTCTGAATCAGAAGTTAAGAAACCTGAGAAGATATATAGACTTGCATCATATGAGCGGAAGACATCGTTTGACCTTCATAATAACTCTTTGTTCTTGCTATATTCAGGGTAAGTGTTGATTGAAACTGCTGAATACAAAATTTAAACAAGCAGAGGATGCATTCTCAACACTGTGGTCTTTGATTCATTTTATCTTCACAAGCAGTGTGAAAGGATCAACCTGGGTCGTGCGACTCCGAAGACTGACTGTGTTGTGATTGAGCTGGATCTCATAAAATTACTCACCCAGTTTGAGTTTGAGCCTGAAGACTATAAAATATTGCAACAACTTCTCCAAAAATTTTAAAGTACAAGAAAGAATAGTGAATCGTCCATGATGAAGGGAGATCGGCCTTCTCGGCTTTACATACAGAGGAATACTAATACAGAATCAAATAGTTTCTTGTGTAATATGAATGTTCATTACTCTTCTAAATCTCCAACAACTAGGAACAACAAATTTACTTTGACTCAAATATTCAAAACAAAATCTAAAAATAGCACTTTTTTGCCCAACTGCAAAGGACAACTGTCAAGAAGAAATGATTCAGAGTCTGAATTGAGGAAAGGAAGGAACAGTACGAAGATATTTCCATGTCAGCAGATATAGAATCATATTATCAAGACCCAAAAGGCAGCCGAGCTGATAAAGAATCAACAAATGATGAAGGGTCAATCTTTAAACAGCAACCGATTCGATCCATTGAAATAAAACATCAATACAGAGCTCGAGGAATGTGCTTCTATTCTCAGCAATAAACTATTCAAGGATTGCATCAGCTGTATTCAAACAAGAAATGACCTTTTGAAAAGAGCTGTCACAAAGCACAGGAACAAAAAGATCGACACTAAAGTCTAAGAAGTAAACTACTTTAGAGCCACTCTAAAGGAACCCCACAGAATTTACCGAGACATCAGTTCTGAAATAATCAAGAAAAAACTAAAAGAAATCTATATGAAAACATAAGGAAATTAAAACGAGTATGAGGAAGACTACCATGAGAGCAGGAAAAGAAATACTTTTGTCGATTCAGACCGATTGAAATAGGGAACGTAAATACTGAGACATACTGAGCAAATATTCAAGAATCGAGGAGTGATGAAGAAAGTTCACAAGGGGCAATTACGACGGGTTCAAAAAAAATGATTGCAGAGTTATTCATCCTGTATCAATAGAATAATAATGTATAGAAGCATCCATGATTATCTATCCTCCAAGGCCTCCCTCACATCTCAACAAAAATATTAGCTTTGCCAATATTTGCAAAATAACTTCTTCAGGCCTTTCAAAACAACTGTTGACTTAGACCCTATCATTTCTTGTCTCCAAACCCATGAGTTTAAGCAGCAAGCCATTATTTTTTAGCAAAGTGAAAACATCGAAAGATACTATTTCTTGGTTGACGGGAGAATTATTCTCTAAAGAAAGGGAGCAAAATATGGGACAAAGGAGGGCCAACTAATATAGGCAGATAACATCATTGGGTAATACTTCTATGACCTGTCTCCAAAGAGAACGTCAAGAGCAGGCATCATTCCTGAGGAGAACTCAGCTCTAGTACTATCCATAAGCTGTTAAGATGCCGAAAAACATTACTTCAAGCAGATAAAATAATACGGTGAGTTACAATAAAAAATATCATATTTTACCTCAGTGTCTTCCGAACATTTAGATCAAAAGGGTATGTTTAAGCATATTTCTTATCACAAGTATAGATTTGGGGACGAGATAAATACTAAAGCTATGGCCAACAATCTGGGAATTATCTTAACCGGTTAGTGCATCTTGAAGCATTCAGGGTCTGTCAGCCTAGTGTCTGGAGATTATGTCAATCTCGAAAAATACTTCCACAAAAAGGAACAGAGCAAAGGAAAAACAATCTGTCCCAAGTATCGAGTAACTTCCTCATAGATGGAGGTCTGCTTGCTGAGTTTTTAGTTTGTTGATAAACTTTCAGAATAATTTCGAGAACAACTGCTATTCATCTATTAGTGTCACTAAGATGCTCCAACTTCTTTCTTGAATCAGTCCTCTCTCAATAACAGTGCCCTGCTTTCTCCCAAACAATAAAAACAGCTGCTCCTACCCAGAGTCAAGCGCTAAATAACCTTCACTAAAAATAATCAAACTATAAATATCCTCAGGGAGCTGTCTCCGAGAAAGTCTTACAACGAAAAGAGAAATTTTTCAATTTTGGAGGACAAATAGAATGAAGGCTAAACAATTGAGGAATTTAGAAAAGCATTCTGTCTTGGATACTCTGGCCCGAAATAATTGTTGGTAAAAAAGGTAAAAAAAAAAATTGGAGAGCCAAAGGGGTACTTTAAGCTTCCATCCTTTAGAAGGAAGATTACTGGCTCCAGTTTTTAGTTTGTTGATAAACTTTCAGAATAATTTCGAGAAC
>Ga0100402_1005453_pt1 | contig 12992 bp, 8 predicted proteins | sample CryGeyme20150102_FD_80419 | JGI IMG/M metagenome (GOLD analysis project Ga0100402, IMG submission 80419) | Groundwater microbial communities from Crystal Geyser aquifers in Utah, USA - Crystal Geyser metaG 2015-0102 | ecosystem: Environmental > Aquatic > Deep subsurface > Groundwater | place...
CGGAACGGAGAAAAGGTCGGCCCTAGTAAATTGCCGAGTTTCTCCAAACCACCCTACCTAGCCAAACGTAGCCCTAGAGAGCTGGCATAGTCGAGAGAACGCGGTAGCGTTCGCTCGAAAAAATAAGTCTCCGTATCCTTCACCTTAATGCGATTTTCTCGAAATAATAGTGTCAACAACTTATCCCAAACACTACCAGGTACAACCAAAGACCTACTTTTGTAGAGTACTCTAGTATGAGCCAACAGCCAACCACACAATGAATGGAAATAACACAATGACTGCAGAAGAGCAAGAAGAAACAGAAGCAGAAAATGACGAGGACGAGCCTGTGGACTTTTTGCAGTCCATGCTCGGTGCTGCAGATGATGCCGCTGATGAAATTGAGGATCATCATTCTACTCTCAATTTAAATACCAACCCAACAACTAGTGCCTACAACTCGAGAAAGCCACGCTGGTGGAAGACCATATCGGGAAAACCAACCAAAAGCCAAAAGAGAGCCATGCATGCTACATCCGCTTGGCGACTTCCCAAAGTAAGCTATGGTGAATTTCTCGATTGGGACAATATCTTTCCCACCACAAGTGCAGAAGAACAGCATGGTGCCAACAATAGCAACGAAATTTGGTTGGAAATAGGCTTTGGAAACGGAGATAACTTGTTGGCCTTGGCGGAACATTTTCCCGAACGCAATTTTGTGGGAGCCGAAGTGCACAATCCCGGGATTGGCAAGGTTTGTCAACGCTTGCAGCAAGCTTTGCAAACCAATCGCTACTGGAACGGCTACGAATTGTTCAACGAGGAATCCGCAAATCGAAAATCTAGTCATGCCGAGCAGAGTATGGAGAGCTACAACAAGGAAAGTGATGTCAACAAAGATCATATAGATGACCCAGAAACCAATCCGGGAGCAAACTCCCTACCACTAGAAGTCTGCAGTCCTTCTAATTCGACATTATATTCCAATTTGAGAATCCACGGTGGTGACGGGGTCAAACTCTTGCCCTACATTCCCAGCAATTCCTTGACGGCGGTACTGGTTACCTTTCCTGATCCTTTTCCCAAGGATAATTCACAACAATTTCGAGTCTTGCAAATGCACACCCTGCAGGAGATTCATCGCATCCTTTGTCCTGGGGTGGGACGTCTCTTTCTGGCCACTGATCACGACGGTCATTATGCATGGTGTCATGAGACTGTGGAAAGAGTAAATCGTGGTGTTGGTGATGCGAATAAGGAACAAGATCAGGCTCCACTGTTCGAAGCTGTGGAGATACCGAATCGCGCCGATTGGTTGCCCGTTATCAGCAAATACGAGCAAAAGGGTTGGAATGAAGGCCGTCAAACACATCTAAGCTGTTGGAAGGTATATCATTAAGGGGAACGTTGCTTTGTGCTGCTATACAAATGGGGATTACCTTTCGCATTATTCATTTTATTGGGTTATCGCTTATAGACGAAAGTTGTCCTGTAAATCGAATATGAAATCCCGTGTAATATTGTTGCACCCATCACCCATCGGTCTCTTCGTTGATCTCTAGCCAGAGCCTACGGCACTAGCTTAAGATCGGTCGCTTTCAATCTTCGAAGGGGCAAAGAAATAATGGAGAATTGTGCTCCTGTCTTATTTGTCTCCATAATTGAATGCTGCTTGTGTCTGTCAGCGCGGAAAATAAAAAAGAACATCCCATGTAGGAATAGATCCGACTTTAAAGCAGCCATTGGTCGCCCGGGTAAATGCTCCAAATCCTTTTCACCTCCCTCAGGCCTCCGTAATCCGTTCCGTCGTAGTGGCGCTGACAAAGATTTTTCCGTTCATTTTTCTGGCGCGAAATTTCAGAAAACACCAGAAATCAGTAGTAGTAGACCAGTAGACCCTACCTACCTCCCTCCCTGCCGGCAATTGTGAATTTCGTTCGCAGCCCACAAATTTTTACTACTTTTCAGAGTTCTTTTATTACAATGGCGAGATTCAATACAACTACTGCACCGTTGATGATCTTGCTGCTGGTATGCTGTCCCTTTCTACTACAAGTCCATGCCATCAAGCAGCCACTGAAACGTTTCCAACATTCCATTCGAGGAGAAGGAGGAGGAGGTGGTGGTGGTGACAATGACGATGGTCATCGCCGTTCTCTGAAAAATGACAAATTGGACGACATCGGCGCCGGCGGCGACCAACAAGAATATCCTCTCCCAGCTCCAACATCACAACCGGAGTATACTGTAGAATCTGCCTTTGGGGATGATGTTAAAGATGAACAGGACGAAGACGAACGCGTCGATTTTGTGGGTGCAGATGTTTCTGAGAATCAACTTTCTGAGAACAATGGCGACGATAGCAACAACGATGACAAGAACAACAGTGATGGGGAACAAGGCAGAGATGATGCAGCAGAAACCATTAGCTTTGTCAAGATTCCTACCATTTTGGTGGAAATGGGAGTTGTCATTGCGCCTACCAGTCGAACATCCTTAACTACAGTTACTAGTAGCAATACAGCTGTAGAAGAAGTTATGGAGGAATATTTCGAAGGTCTCCTTTCCAGCGAAATTATGGGAAACAACTTTGTATCTTCGGACATGGAAGTCATCATGTCCCAAAGCGACAGGTTTGGCAATGGTAGTCATTTGGAATTTCAAGTCAACGGAGATGCAGCATTCCAGTATGCACCTGTGCCCAACGAGGCAGCTTTGGAGATCGTGCTGGCAAGCTATTTTCGTTCCACTTGGGACAAGAATGACTTGGAAACCTTTCTGGAAGAGAATGGAATCACAGGAGCTCAAGTAGTCTCGGTTAGCATCGGCAACGATTCCACGACAGAGACTCTAACAGAAACCAGCAGTGTCACCACAACCAGTGAAGGCGAGGGTGGTAATGACAAAAAGGCCGGTTTGATTGTGGGCTTGACCATCCTTTTCGTCTGCGTTTTTGCGCTCGTATTTATATTCATATTTACTCGCAACACGGATCGAAAGGAATGGTTTGGCAAATGCCAAACCTGGTGTGAAGCCAAATGTGCACGAATGCAACGTAACAACTTTGAAAAGAAAGGATGGTCTGGCTTCCAAGACGATGGTTCCAACTCGGTCACTCCACTCGGGAAATCCGCTAGCGATACCTCGGTCGAAAGCGACCAGAAGTCTTTGCTTGAATGGCTCACTGCCAAGTGGAATATGTTGCAGCTACAACATGAGAAAGAACAACCTTCGGAGGTTCTACAAAGTATTAAAGTTGTGGTGGACGATGGTAAGGGAATGGTGCTATCGAGCGACGGGGCTGCTACTTGCTGTATCTATCGCAACAATTCAGCCGCGACGGTTCCCGTTTCCAACCAAAAATATGCAGATAAAAATGATACATCCCCACAAAAGACACTTGGAACTTGTACTGAAGATAACGAAAGCGAAGATAACTGGTCGTCTGACGGTAGGATTTTGAGTTACCCCCGTTCCCTCTCGCCGCCACCGCCGCCGCCAAAATCGAAACATCCTTGGAGGGACGGCACCGATGCCGAAAAGCGCGCACATGCTTCAAGCAAGGCCACAGTCGCTCCCCGACCATCAACTGGTCCAGATAATGAGGATGATTACGGTAACATGGCATCACTGGTTGAATGGACCAAATACTTAAATCCTTGTTTGGCCCCTCAATTCCCTACGTTCAAGCACGAGTCGGAACGGTTGGACAACTTGGTGGCCAGTCTGCCCCGTGATCTGAGTCTGGTAGATGACGATGACTCGGATACGAACGCTTGGTCAGCTCCACCTCCTCGCCGTAGCAGAAGTCGTTCTGGACGTCAAAGCCAATCATCAGCTTCGCCATCGCCACCACCACCGCGTCGTCGCAGCAGTCGAAGTCATTCTCGGAGCCGAACGTAATCGAGATCATTTGAAGCAAGTAAATCTCGCCATCACGCACGTGTCCGTCGTGGTTCTGGCGGCCATTCGAAGGAATCGTTATCATCCCGCTGCCAACCCCGCAACAAGAGAGCATGAAGTGGACAAGGCCAATAAACCTCAATGGAGGCAGAACAATATATTTAACATTACCAGTACATGTTTTGAAAATATGATGTACTCGTACTTTAATAGGAGGCTAAACCCGATGTTACATTAGCCACGCTGCAAGCGAGAGTAGCCTGGAATTGTCGCGCTTGCTTGGGTTGCAAGTCGGGGTCGGATGCCCCCTACTCCAATACGAGTTTTGCGACGGTGTCGCATTTTTTAGTCAGGATAGGGAAAAGTTGACGATCTTCTAAAAAGCAAATAAGAACTACGTAGGCTACAAATCAAGCTGAAAACTCATCACGAATCAGTTGCTTTTGCATAAAAATTAGAGAGTTATCAAAATAAAGATGAGATAAGCAGAAACGCTCACCGTCATCTCAATCAGTAGTGCCTTTGCAACTTCACATTTCTTCATGAGAACGTTTTCCCAACACAGTGAACGCACATTCGCTAACAAACCCTTTCTCTTTCATTAAAGGTGCACTGTTCACCAGCCAAATTCCATAAAGAATTTTTATAAGCTATTCCGAGCATACTCTACTTTTTTAGGAGATGATTGAGACAAGACCAGCTGTAACAAGACCAACAGAAACAGCCATCATGCCCAAACGAACAGGATCCACACCCAACTCCTTAATATCTGATGCGGAAAGTTCTCGATTGTACCATCCAACAATGGCCAATCGTTCTGCATTGGTATCCAGCACTTCGTGTGGTATTTTCTCACTATCAAATATCACCAATGTTCCTCCTGTAGGAGCAACATCCAAGTAATTTGGCTCTTCTCCTACTGGAAGCTCATCCCCTCCACTGTCCATGTGCATCCTCAGATGACCACCATCAGTTTCCTTCCAATCCCCGTTGAGATACAATAGCAAAGAATAGGTTCTCAAGACAGATGCAGATCCGGCAATGGCATCTCTATGACGGCGGTAAAATCCACCTTGGGGATAATAGGCGTACAGTAATTCGGAGAGATTCTGATCCAATTTGGGAGACTTTAAAATTTCATTTTGGGACAGACGGGCACATACGGACTGCAACAATGATGTCATTTGTGTTCTTGCATTGTTATCTGGAATATCACGAGGACCTCCAATGAAGCATGTTTCTGCTACTCGGATTTGTTGGTTGAGCATATTGGTAGAATCTTGGCCAATCTTTGCAATCTTGAAATGGCCTTCCTCTCGTAACTGATTCACATCCCTCCTCAGTGATTCTTGCAGATCATCCGACAAAAAGTTTGGGATGATACAGTAATGATTTTTGGAGAGTTCATGAAGATCATCTTCCGTAATGGACGATGTTGCTGCTGCCGCCGCAGAAGCAATGGATGCCTGCAGTTCTTGTAATGTTGTCGTTTGTGGTTTCTTCAGTCGATGTTGGGGTAAAGTATGAGCGTTTGGAAGGACCGGCTGGAAAGCAGACACTCCTTCAACAATGAGAAGAGAGGCTAGTAGAAGGATCTGGATCATCGTAATGCTTGTGTGGATCGGATAGTGTTTGTCGTTCTTGTTGTTGCTGCTGTTGCTGTTGCTGTTGCTGTTGCTGTTGCTGTTGCTGTGCAATTTTGGATCTTTTTTTCTAGCTAGTTTCATGGCTCTGTCTGGTCGTACTGTAGTGATGTTTCGAATTGATTATGGATGGCTCATTATTTGTACCTTGATGTTAAGAAATATATCGAAGTTGTTTAAAAGCAATCGGACGCACAGCTACTACTCTAGCTACTAGACTACTTACTTTATTTAAAATGAATGGATTTCAAAAAACAGACCTTATCACAACACTAATAAAAAATTAAGATCGTTGACGGCGATACGATATCATTCTTGTACAGTACTACCACTATTTCCCGAAACAAAAATAATGACAGACTTACAGATCGACGATCCTAGTAAAGACCTATCGCAACTGTATTTTGTTCCCAAGGACTCTGATCGACCAAATGTTCGTTTTTCAGGATCAACTTCTTCTCCGTATTATGTGGGCCCCATAGAAGTCACCACAGAGGGCGTAAATCATGGCTTGGGGGTGATTTCTAGTCGGGACATTGAAGCAGGGGAATGTCTCTTTGTTATCGGACCAGCTGTCTCGGTAAATATGAAGGAGGCGTTTGACGAATGGAAGAGACGGTACACATCTGGCAGTCTAAATATGAACGATGCCAATGACACCGCCGCCGCCAAAACATCACAACAACCCAAGACGCTCCTCGAATCCGTTTGCGAAGATTTTTTAGTAAAGACCATGAGACAGACGTTACTATCAAACGACGACAAGAATCGGGTCGCAGCACAATCAATTTTGATGCAATTGAACGACGCGACTCGCAATGACATGGTAGTTCCCCAAAGTCCTGCCGAACGACTGGCACTGCTGGTAGGAGCACCATTGCCGCCTTCCAGTCCTATGCCTTCGGTTGATTTATCGGACGACAAATTACTGGAGATTATTCGGCGCAATGCCTTTGGACCTGATTTCACTATGTACGAGTCTGTCGAGGAGCAATGGAAGGATCAACTCGACCAACAAAATAGCAGAAGTGGGGACACTGTATCATCCAGCTATCTTCCATCTAGGTTGTTGGGTCTCTATCCCTTGGCTGCCATGCTGAACCACTCGTGTGTTCCCAATGCCTTGCGGGTGTTTTGTGCGGGGGATTGGATGGTTGTTCATGCAAGTGCCAAGATCACCAAGGGTGATGAAGTGGTATGGAGTTACCTGCCTCCCATACTTCCCTATCCGCAGCGTTATCAACAACTATCGGAACGCCACGGATTTGTATGTGGGTGTGTACGATGCAACAAAGAACAAGAAGTGGACACCACTGATGATGCTATCTTTAGTGTCCCACAATCCTTACGGTTGCTTGATTCTCTCGAGAATGTAGCTGCTGTATTCGGCAGTCTCGAACGTCGGCGGCAGTTTACGCAGGACCTAATTGACTGGGAAAAGCAAGTTACAACGTCCTTATCGAATGAACTGAAGCGTTACTGGAAAATTGGCAATGCCAATTTATTTATTCATCATTTGAATGCTGTCTTAATGAATATCTCCAACTCAACACCCGCTACCGAAGCAGACACAATTCGGGCCAGCGTTTTAATGGCAGCCATGGATTTGCACTTTTGCTTTGTGGCATGTGACTATGCTTGTACGGAACATCTATCCGTCATGCACTTGTGCTACGAATTGGTAGCAATTATGCACGCACATTCAGCTGACCAGACGAAGACTTTGGGTAAGGTTCAGTTTTGGACGGAACAACTCAAGCGATGTCATTTGACACGCTACGGTGCTCTCGGCGACGACGTGAATCGCGTCCGAATGATTATGAAGCATACGCAACAAGTACTTCGAAACAAAAGGGGGCGAGAGATGGTGAACTACGATTTCATATAGCTTCTCCCATTACTTTAGAGACTCAAAGACGAGGAGTGCCTTACTCGCTTCGTCCAATTCTTGGGAGAGTTCTTGGTGCCTGGCCGCGAATAACGACGACTCTCGCATAATATCGTCGAGTTCTTGATCTGTGACACTCCACAAGGACTCCTGAATAGACATTGTCAACGAGCGAACCGCCTCCCAGCAGACCATTGGGGTTCGGTCAATGACCCGTTTTGTCGCTACTTTCCCATAAGACTCCAAGACAATTTCCATTTCTTCGGCTAATTGCTCTTCTACCGATTTCTTGCGGTTGCGCTCAAACACGCCATCGATGATAGTCTTGAGTGCCTGGGTGTCGTAGACAGCTTGCTTGGTTTGATCAAATTTTAGAGCCGTCTCCAAAGATTGTTTGAGTGATCTATTCCGCGCTTCCGCAATATTTTCAAACAAAAGCTGATCTTGCGTGTAGGGATGCTTTTCCATCTCTAAATGATTATGAAGTTGTTTGTAGACATCCTCCATCAAAGCATTGGCGACAGTCCGACACTGTTTTTCGAAGTGTCTCTGCAACGCCGGGTACCGCACATTTTCTTGAGGGAAAATAATTCCAATCGATTGATGGATTGTTGCCAAAATAATATCTCTGGTCTTTTCTACCAGTTTCTCGCAGTAAGGCCTCCAGTCTGTCTCAATGAAATCTTCTACGATGTTTCTGAAGATGTCAACCTTTTGAAACAACAGGACAACAAATCGGTTAGAAGACAAGTTCAATCGCCTGGCAAGCATCTCTCTTATTCTGCACTAGCGCGTTGTACTCACATTCAGAAAGCACGCCAAGTCGTCTGTTCTATTTTCCAATATCTTGTCCGTCAACCAGGAGAGGAGGGATCTGTTCGTACAAGATCCAAATTGATTTTTCGAAGCGAATCAAAGACATTGTTTTCCCGTGCCACAAATACTTGACTTCCATCAGACCAGACATCGTCAGCTTCCAGAGGCTCCTCAGCTCTGTATCCTCTATATTCAAAAAGAACCTCAATATTGTCGTCTGCTTCATCAACAAAATCAACACACGCAAAGGTCTTGTCGAGATGGACAACTTCTCCCCGAACATCTCCTTTGGCGGACGCAACAACGACTTTAGCACCTTCGACAATTGTCTTGATGGTACCAAGAGATCCAGATCGAATTTTATCCATAAACTCGCTGCATGATTCATGAAGTTGCGCGGCTGCTGACGCTTGCTTGGTTTTGGAGCCATTCAATTTTATACGTCCGCCCTTGCCACTCAGCGATCCATTCATTTGATTTGTAAATGCGCCACACAAACTTTGATAGTACTGTCGTCGATCTGTCGCGGTCAGATGACCCTGGCCAACCATAGACTCCAGTTCATCTCGGGCTGCTTTTTGTTTTTCTCGAATTTCTTGGAGCACGACTGGCAGAGTTTGTTCGACTTGCTGAATTAATATTTGTCCAAGCTTTTCTCTCAAGTTTTTTGTTCCAAAAAGACTTCGGTCTGCTACGCTTTTCCAGGGTTCCACAGTTTCAAAAAAAGAGGCTTCATCTTTTAATCCTTCTACAATCGACTCATTCCTGTCCAGAGCAGCCTGTCCTCTTCCCTTGATCATATGGAAACCAGTGTTGTTGAGTTTGATGCTGGGGGTAATTTCGACATTTTTGTTGTCTTCGGAAGCATTCAATGTCAATTTTCGACCCAGCAATAAGTCCAAGACGTCCTTCTCTGCTCCGGCATCAATGAGGTCAGGTTTAGTGATAACTGGCAGAGTCCGTTGGCGCGTAGGATCTACTTCCTGGGCGAGTGCCATGATTTCGGAATTATGAAAATCGACAGTGGCAGGTAAAACCGCCAAAATAATGCAACGTGAATTTTGCAGATAATCCGAAAAGAGTTGCTGAACATCCGCGACAAGGGTCGGCGAATCATCCTGGCCACGAGCATGTACAAGCCCGGGCAAATCAATCAAGGTCAAGGGATGTTCCGCGCTGATACCAGGTCCTGATATTTGTAACGAGATAATGTCGGGTGCCACATCTTTCCCGGTGTGTTTTAGAATGTGCTCTTGGGCTTCCTGGACAAATTCAGGTATTTTATTCCAGGTTTCTTCTGTGACTTGCTGTTCCTTAAACGCAGGAAAGCTATTCGAGTTGTTTGACTTCCACTGCACGGATATTCGAGCTTGTCGTTGATCCGATCGACGGATTTGCAATTTAATTGGACACCGTGTTGTCAGGCTGTGATTGGAAGGAAGTTCAATCATGGCGAGATTGCTGAGCAACGAAGATTTTCCGGATGACGTATCCCCAAAAACTGCGATCACAGGCAGATCCACGTATTCTGATATCTTCGTCGAGCTAGATAACTTTTCCATGAACTCGCTCATGGCACGATTTACAAAGAAGTCGTCCATCCTAAAGTGCGTAGAATACAATAACAGTAACTTAATTTGTTGGCGTAGTCTAGATATCTATTTGCAACTCCATACATTTCATGCGGAGATGGTGGCACGCAATGTACAATTACGGACTGCTGTTGTATTGAATGTACGTATTGCAGCTTTGTAGGGAAAAAAATGCTAGAAAAAAGGTGCTTTTTAAAAAAGTCGAAACGGAAGTCGGATTTTTCATTCCAATGATGATGATGATGATGTTGTGTATTCCCGCGTGGTCAAAATGAATTAAATTTCGCGGGTTTCTTTGCAGGCAAGTGTGGACCCAATGTTTTCGTGGCAGTTTTTCTTTCTCCCAACGACGTTCACTTTTTCGACTCGCGCAACAACATACATAATCACAAACGATTCATCACGATGACCCCTAAAACAAAGAACGACGTCGCCAACGACGAAGCCTTTGCAAAGTCGCTCCAAGCTGTCGAAGACGAAAAGTTTGCAAAGGCCGAGGAGAACCGGATCGTTTTCCAGAATTGTCCTTCGAAGTTATCTCAATCAAACAAACGGTCCTCGAGCACGATTCTCGACAAAGTAAGCAAGTTATGCCGTGTTCAAAAGAGTCCGTCTATTGTACCTGTCGTTAAAAATGCCAAGCATATATTGGTTCCAAAGAACACCTCTCAGAGCCACCATAAACGAGACCAGCAATCTGCGAAGACAACATCAACGGCACGTCCGCAGAAGACTCAACATGCTCGTAAGCATCTCGCCGCCGAGTTGTCAGATGGGTCCTCCGAATACAAATCCAACAATCACTTGCTCTATGTTCCTTGTACAATCAACGACGTTGTGTGCGAAATGATGGTCGATACAGGTGCTGCAATGTCGGTAATCTCGGAGCCTCTCATGAACAAAATGAAATTGGGAACCAGTTTGAACACCAAGAATAAAGGAGTGGCAGTTGGCGTTGGATCGGCTCGTATTCTTGGACATTTGCATAATTGTCCCATCCAGATTGGTGACGCAGAGTTTCTTCTCTACTTTGCGGTATTAGAACAGGACAGCGACATGTTAATCCTTGGGGTCGACCAGCTTCGCCGTTTCAATTGCCTCGTAGACTTGCAGAACAACAAACTTGTGTTCGGAGGTCACGGAGGAGTCGAAGTAAACTTCTTCGTGAATTGATTGGGCTGTAGATGGATGTATTCTGCAGGTAGTGGAAGGAGAGATGATGCAGAATTAGACTTCCAAAAGATCGTTAGATGAATACTACTAGTAGGCGCTGGGATTCCTTGTACGAGCAGACTAAAATTACTAAGCCAGGCGTAACAACAACGTTACCCGCAAGCCGATGTATCTACAGTATGGCATAGTACTAATATCTTTCAAACTACTAGACAATACTATCATCCCCGTTTCGATCGTCTCCATAAATACTACAATCCTTCAGCACAGCCGTCCTTGCAATCAAAGGCGAATTCTCCGACATGGCATCTATCGCAGATAATGAATTGTGGAAAGATACTGGGGCTTTTCGCTTGGCTACAGTCTTACGAGCAAATGACTGCAGCTTCTCAGCAGCCCATCTCGTCAATGTTGCAACCGCTCGATCACGATCTCGAATATCGCTTTCGTCGTATATTTTTGTTTGTAATATTGACTCGAGGATATCTTCCAAAGTGATAATGCCCATAAAACCAGATTCCACTGGTAACGGTTTTCCCTCCAGCAGAGCTCGGTTGGCGAGATCCGGTCGTGCACAGACGAAGGCCATAAGACTTCCTCCGCTCCGAAGTAGTTTCAAAAGGTCAACCAGATTTCGCCGGGGCGAAACACAGTCTGGACGAATGATTGGGAGGCTCTTGACCTCCCGGTCGTGGTCCCAGTCGATCATTATGAGCTGCCGTGTCATGAGAAAACCAATAACGCACGAACGATTTGTGTCTGCGTCCCGCCCTTTCATGTTCCGGTAGACGGGCACGCGAGAATAGCCCTGAGCGTAGATAGCCGTGAAACCGTCTCGGTCAAGAACTAGATCATCTGGGATGGCATATAAATGGCGGCGGGGCGTATACACATCTGTAGCAACTTTGGTTTTCATTTGCAAGGCCCCGACGACCACATCAACTTCTTGTTTTTCCATCGGAGCCGTTAGTTCTCGTTCTAATGGCGCGTAATCATCATCATCCCCCCCACCATCATCCAGGCTATCGTACCGATCATTGACTGCCTGAAGCATTTCTTTTTTCAGCGCGCTCCAATGCGTTAGAGTGCGAACTGGAAATCGTTTGTCTACTGCGATCTTCAACGGAGTTGTCCCCTTGTTTTTGTTCAATCGTTCCTCGTACTGGATCTTGACCAGAGCGGATAGCTCCCCTCGGTTGTATTCTTCCTCTGTTTCATGTTCCCCATTGGGACCATGGACAATGTAATCCAAAAGAAGCGAACAGGGTTTGGTGATTGGGTACAGAAAAACCATCAAGACTTTGAACGGAGGTACCATGTAGTAGCCCAGCCGCAATTGTTGAGGGCCCATGCAAATGGCAGAGGGGAGGATTTCACCAAAGAGCAACACGAGTGTCGTGGACATTAAAAGCACAGCCCACGCCGGCATGAGCTTGTCGAGGAACAGCGGCAGACACTCGTAGGCCATGGCATCTAAAATCAACAAGGTCACCAGCAGGAGGTGCCTCTCCTTGACGATCGGGTACAAGGCCGCTGCGTAGCGCTTTTCGTCGTCATCCAAAGAAGATCTCATGATAATCTTCAAGTCAAAGGCATCCAACGTCATGAGACCAAGAAACAGGCCGGAACCAATGATTACCAAGCAAACCGCAACGATGGCTCCAATAACATTTCTCCAATAAAAGGATGCTTGCTCCTCTTTACTGTGAAAATCATGCTCGAGGAGGATGCTCAGTAGATCACGGTGGCGACTGTTGAGACCGACCGCCAGGCTTTGTAATTCTTGCACGTCTTCATCGGACAGCATGGTGAATCTAATGCCAGTTAAGAGGTACTCACAGCAGAGTACTAGTAGTAGTCGTCAACTTGACTAGTTGTTGTCACCAATCGAGGGATATCCCTACCCCGGGATTTCCAAAACTGCCCCGGGATGGGGAAAAACACAATCCCGGGGTTGTTTTTGGAAGTAGCATTTGTTGGGCTTAAGTAATATGA
>Ga0100402_1005458_pt1 | contig 12975 bp, 7 predicted proteins | sample CryGeyme20150102_FD_80419 | JGI IMG/M metagenome (GOLD analysis project Ga0100402, IMG submission 80419) | Groundwater microbial communities from Crystal Geyser aquifers in Utah, USA - Crystal Geyser metaG 2015-0102 | ecosystem: Environmental > Aquatic > Deep subsurface > Groundwater | place...
CCTCGGAACGGAGAAAAGGTCGGCCCTAGTAAATTGCCGAGTTTCTCCAAACCACCCTACCTAGCCGAACGTAGCCCTAGAGAGCTGGCATAGTCGAGAGAACGCGGTAGCGTTCGCTCGTTCCATAAAATTTTCCTAGTCTCTAACCCTAAGAATGCACGTGCTTAAAAAAATTGATTATTAAGGCAAAGCTATCGTACTACAGTACCAGTTAAACCAAACCAACAGCGTAAAATTCGTTACTACGCTACTAGGTTAGACTAAACCTACTAGACTACCTAAAAAAATAGAAAATGAAGGATTTCTTATTCCGAATATCATTCGCTCTCTTTGATCATCAACGGTTCTAATTTCATTGCTGCTGCTGTTGCTGAAATAAAAAGTCAAGTCATGGTGCATTATTTAAAGATCAGTAGAAAATGGCAAAGAAAAACAGCAAGGGTGGCAAAGCTGCCAGTGGCCGGCAGCAGCAATCCATGGAGTGCAAGCATCATATTTTGGTTGCCGCTAAGCACAATGACGCCGCGATTGCGAGCAGTAGGAACATGTATTTTTTCGCCATCATCGTTATCGCCACTGCTGTCTTGGTCAATGAGACTCATTTTCTGCCGTGGATGAGTAGCGCGTCGTCATTATCGTCGTCATCCAGTATTGATCAGCTACTACAAGACTGGGAACTGGAAGGCAAAGTAGCAATTCAAGAATTTTCAATCGGCAGAGGAGTGGTTGCTACACAAGATATTGCAAAAGGTGAAGTTATCCTTTCAGTTCCCACTCATGATTTAGCCGCCGAGGCACGGCAGCACTATCCGCGGTTGCAGCCTTTGATAGAGCAAAGCTTAAAAGGTCTTCAACAGTTGCAACTTGGCAATGGTCAAAAAGACGAGTCCAACGTCAAGAGATACACGAGCATTGCTTTGCTGCTCTTGGTGCATCTAGGAAGTGTGCCTGACCAATCCAAACTTTCGCCTTGGAAATCGTACCTGCAAACGTTACCCTCTAACGTAAGCAATACGGGATTCTATTGGACAATGGAAGAACGCCAATGCATTGTTACTTCAGGAGTAGGCGTTGATACGTTTATTCGTGAACTAGAGACATTTCGCGCTGTCGTGCATTATCTCGGGGAATCTTTTGAGCCCCTCTTACGATTGCGAGAAAAGCACCATCAGGCGCACATCATGCAACAAGCAGAATGGCTTTATCTCATGTCTGTGACACGAAGTTTCGGTGGGAATTTTCTACCGATTGTTGATATGGCAAATCATAGTCCTCTTCAGTCTGTTTCTCCTTTCATGACAAAAGGTGTCGCCTCTTTAATCGCCACGCAAGATATAGCATCCGGAACACAAGTTTACAACAGTTATGGCATTTTGTCACCTTTAGCAACCGCTGAACGCTATGGATTCGTCGACATGGAAAATACTGCCTACATTGAAGTGCCGTCAATTCGAGAAGATCTACTCCAACATGTCAATACGAAGAATGTTTCGGTTTGCACAAATGCCGTGATAGCTGTATTTGGCAATGTCACCGAGCAAATCATGCAAGCCGAAATGCCAGCTCATTTATATCCAACAAAGCAGAAGCTTTCTCAATCGACCTATATGAAACCCTTTCGTCCACTCGAAATTACCTATGCATGTGTCCGAGTCTTATTGCAAACTGAAGAAGACGAAAAGGTAGCTGATTATATGTCAGAGAAGTTGAAAGAAGACTTTGAGCGCTACAACCACATGGCAAATGACGAGCGTTGCCAATCATCTCAGGGCAATTATCCCTTGATTCGTCAAGCCAATGCCGCCATGGCAAAAGGGTTACATGCAGCGTATGAAGTGGCGCGATCGGCAGCTGAAGGGGCCATTCCATATCCCGATATCCCAACCTATATCAAACACCGGCCCTAAGAAAAGTTTGGAATTTTGAAAGTGGTCGGAATATTGGTGGTTGTCGCACATGTTGTCAAATTTCTCTTCTCGACGGAAATATTACCGACACAAGGAATATAATGCTCCAGTTTGGCTTGGTTAACTATCGTGATTAATCTCTCTCCCTCTCTCTCGCTTCCCGTCATTGAAACGTATTTGTTGGAAGCATGACCTGGATTGGTCGACTGACGGCATCGTCCAGCCTTTTTGCCGGTTTTCTGTTTGTAAGTCGCTACATTCTTCCAAGGTAATTTACGCACGTTGGCGAAATTGTCAACGTAGTAGCGTAAAAGGAGAAAGTGGATGTAATAGATGATATATTAGATTATGTCTAGTGTGTGGATAGGAAGCAGGCAGTTGTAGTACGACCTAGCTAAGTATGACTCAACTACGCGAGCAACCACTGAGTCCCATGAATAGCGCTAATCGGAAACAGAGTAAAACTGCCATAGTTTTAGTCCACCTGGGCTTATTTTGGTAGTACACAATTTTGTTATTGTGCGTTGTCGCGGCGTTTCAAATTTCAAGTAGCAGATGCTGTCAATGCAACCTTACATGACATTTTTCGAGGAATTGGCCGACAGATATAGCATAATCCTTGCTAGGAATTCCTTCAGGATGTTTTTGAGTGGGCGTCCTCGGCCTATGGGCAGGCATTGCGGCATGGCTCGTCCTAATAATTACTATGGTTGGGGCCTTACTTTTATGGAACAACGACCGGTCGAAGCCGCACCAAAAGTGTCAAACAAGACGACATACGGATTCTTCGGTGAATGTCGAGCGGCATGGAACAGATAATATAGGCTACGTTAAGTATGTCAACATTATGGAAAAAATCTAACTGTGGGACGGAAAGATGGCAGTGTGATGATCGGCCATTTGATGGTAGCTGTTTGGATCGTCGCACGTATCCGTTGCTTCTCTGTGTCCTGCATTTGTTGTCACATTCTGGCTATAACCATCGGGGGGTCTATTTTTCATTGGAGGCCTTGGTTTTTGCCGACTGAACTCTGTTCGTTTGTCCAGCAACGAATAGTTCGAACTGCCGGAAAATGTTTGCATGTCCTTTTCCATACCAATAATTGTGGCTTCTTTCATTCCCGACACATTCAAATCATTGGTTCCGTCACCAAATGGGTTCATGAGTTTCATGCACACCAATTCTAATCCCACAAATCCGTACGTCAAAAAGAAAACAAAAGCCAATGCCGAATACAATTCTTCTACGACACCTCTTAACACTAAGGGAATGGTGAAGGTCCACAAGAATAGAAAGGTGCGACCCATTTGCACCAGTGGAAAGGGAAGTGGTGTCGAAGCGCACTTTAAAAGATTGCGATAATGAACCACAAATTCAGTCAACATATCCATCAATTTCATACGTTCAAAAAGTTCCAATATTGGGTTGTTGTTTTGGTTGTTATTGTTGTCATCGCCGCTGTTGCTTGTTGTGGCATCTTTTTCTACTTGCCTATTGACATTGTACATGTGAGTGCGAAGTGCTTGCACATGCTGCATTGGATCGTCGTCTGTTTTATGTTCAATATCGACGTTGCGAGCAAGGTAGTTGGCTTGGTGTGGGTCCTTGACAACTCGAATGGTACAGTCCATCAAATCAATGATTCTTGTGGCCGTCTGCAAAAATTGGAACGAAAAGAGATAAGATAAACTTATGAATCCGAAATAACAACGGTCAATTGCTTAAGATTTTGACAGTATGTACCTGACGACGCCATTCGGTGGTGCCCTTTTTCCATTCCGGGGAATGATGCATGAGTCCTTCGGTTAACAAGTAGGATAATTGATTGAGTTCACGGCAGGCTGATAGGGCATGTCCAACGGAGTGTCGTGACTGCATGTATCTGTCGTAAGCTAAATTGACTTTGTTGATGACCAAAAAGGAAACGATCAAAGTCATTAGTCCGTGTCCTGATGGTGAAAATGCTATTTTCACGTCCATCATGGCCAAAGCTTCGACCAGGACCATGATGAGGCAATTTAGCACGCAATACGGCAATACGGCAGCCCATATCGATCCCCGCCACTGAAATATCAGGTGCCAGAGGTTCTACACATTGGAAAAAAGGATAGGAAACGAATCATCGGGTAAGAGGAAGTTTGCAGAGTCACGTGCGTTGCATTTAGACGACTATGATCGATCCCACCTTCTACCACAAAAAACGCAACACATCAGAGTAGCCCGTCAACCAACCGTCAACTAGTATAATAGTAAGCACGCACCTGAGCTGTCTTTTTTGTACTAACCGACATTCTTGGAATTTGACTTTTTGTAACACTCTGAATTGACGTACTCGAGTAGAGTAGTGTTTGTTCTAATAGAGAGTAGATAAATTCAATTCAGCAGAAACAACAATGATGGTGTTCTAGAAACTTGGAAAATGCAGAAAAAGTGAGACCAGAAAATAACGAACTTCTTTGTTATGAAACTGATTGTAATCTCTTTCTCCCCGGGCGTACATTATACCGTACTTTTCAGAGTTCATCCAGAATTTGAGAAAACAGACGTCTGCCTACACACACTCTGTACAGCATCTCAACTGGTGGACCAACGCACGAACTGTTTTCTATCAAGGTGCATTTAGAAACATTATTAGGCCTTACCGTAAACCGTAAACTATTATTGTCGTGTCCACCAGCAACTACAACTTAGTGCTACACTATCGTATTCTTCCGGACAGTAGGCTACCTGTGACTTGTTTTGCTAAAGAAGTGAAGAAAAGGAGTTTTGCTGCAGCACACGTCAAAACATCCTCTTGCAGGCGAGTGGAGAGGCTACACCTTTTGTCTCTCTCAGCTAAGAACGAATCATCATTTATTTGGGAAGCATAATCAAGAACGGTCACAACATGAACCAGAGAACTGTGATACCATCCGATATTGAGTTTTATCCACAGGAACATATTCTGAATTTGCTGAAAGTCGTCGCTTCTGAGCGAGATGAATTCTATGCCCTCCTCCAGCAGCAACAAGAACAACAGCATCGGCAGCAACAGCAACAGAAGCAGCAACAAGATAATACCAAAGCCGTCACAACTTTTCCCAGCGATGTGCTTGGGTTTCATTATCATCCAACAACAGACACTCAGGCTGTTACGATAAATATGAATACTGAGCTACAGGAACACCAACAACAACCGCTTCATGCTGCTGCTGCTGCTGCCGTCAACAATAACAATAACAATAACAATATGCAGTCTTACCAACACTTGCAGCAATTTAACAATGCTATGAATGGAAATGGCATTCTTGCTGTCAACAACATGACTCACCAGTTTTATGACAACGAAGCTCTCGTGACACACAACAGCAACAATGTAAAACAAGTGATGACCCATACCAGCATTAACAACACAAAGCAACAACAGCAACAGTTCTTGAACAATAATCTGTCTCGACAATATCATCATCGTGACGTGTCCGATTCGGATGTTGTTCCTTCATCCTTCAAGGTAGAGGCTGTCAAAAAACGAATTGCCAAGAAATCTTTTACATTGGTCAAGAAAACACCTCACAGTCGAACGAAAAAGCCATACACAGAAATCCACGAAGTTCTTCCCAACACTGCATGTGCCAGAATTCTATTTGAGGGCTTTTCGCACAAGTCGGATACCAATCGTTTGATCAAATGGGAATTCGATGGGGATCAAATCATCGAGTGGTTGGGAGGGGTGAACAAGAACAACCACAACAAGCTAAAGTATATTCACCCTGTCAAATTTGAGGGTAAAGTACTTTCCTTTCCCATCAATAATAATGAAAAAAATACGGGTGGAGGGAAACCATTTGTTTACGCTTGGGCCAAGTACGTTGGATTGCAAGCGAAGTTTGACAAGAAGTGTGGGTCGATACATCTAAAATTTCGAACGACCATGGTTGGATCGGGACGTCCCAAGAATGGGTCGGATGTACCGCCATCGTGGGTGGAATAATGGGGGTGGGGGGTTGGCAGCAAGTGCATTCATCAAGGGAGAATGTGTGTCTCGGAACCGAACTGAATGGGGTTTCTCAAAAACTAATTCAATGAGCAACAAAACTATTAGCCATAACGTTTGTTTTCATGTACTTTGTTTTCATGTACTTTGCAGACTTTTTATTCGTGAGGATGAATCGCCAATTCGATGTACTCCTTTAAAGAAGGAGATAATGTCGCGCCCTACCCTTCTCTGAAATTCTGAGAATACGCTGAAGGTGGGCGAGGTTGCGGATGGCAAGATCATCGACATTTGAGAAGCGCGAGTGTCGACAACCGACTTGTGAAAATTAGCATCTTATTAGCGCTCTTTCCCTCGTAATATAAAAATTACATTCTTCGAACCAAGTCGCGTAAGAATTTTATTTCAATCAATCAATTGCTGTTCGTGACATTTTAAGGTGCAGCACATCCGCACTGCTGGAATTTCAACCAAATGCACTCGAGCCTGCATGCATGGAAATGGAACATCCAAAACCAGCTATTGCTAATACTACTAGTAGTAGAGCTACTACTACTAGCTAGTAGTACTACTGAGTACTGTAGTAGTTACCACCAGCCAGCCACCAGAGTACACCAACTACCAACAACCCGAGTGCGTAGTAATACTACTAGTCTTGTCCAGAAAAGTAAGTGTGCGACTCAATAATTGAGGTTATGAGCTCAGTTGCACCAACATCGCCAACAAATACCAACAACGCCAATGACCTCTGGTTTTACGCCTTCATGAAGTTACCACTTACCATGTTATCCTTATTTATTTCATTCAATTCAATGAACAAACAAAATAATGTCGTTCCAACAAAACAATAACTATAACAACAATTACAATAGCAGTCGAGGTGGACGAGGTGGACGGGGAGGAAATAGTCGAGGCCGAGGACGTAGCGGTGGTCGTGGGGGGCGCAGTGACTTTAATAGTAGAGGAGGAGGTCGTGGCGGCGGCGCCGCTGGTGGAGGCGTAAATATTGATATTCAACAAAAAGCCAAACTGCGTCCATGTGGTAATTTTACTACGACGGGTGCCTGTCCGAATGGTACCAGTTGCAAATTTTCTCACGCCGTCAAGTTACACGCTTCTATTGATGCTTCGAATCCACAACAACAAAACAACAACCAAAACAATTTCAACAATTACAACAACCAAAACAATAACAACAAGCAACTGGAAGCCGTGACAGCCGTCGCGGTTTGGGAAACTGCTGGTACCATCAAGATATTTACTGGCAGTCATGATGGCTTTTGGAGACTTTGGAATACGCAAGGCGGATCATTTGTCAAGGAATTCGAACAGCAAATGGGTGGCAAGGTGGAGTGTTTGCAGGTGGCCTTTAATTACCTCTTTTGTGGCTTTGAGGGAAACAGTCCGGCCCTGCCTGGTTGCACTGTGGGCATGGTACACGCCTGGAATTTGGCCAATCCTAATCAACCGCCCCTCGAATTGCAAGTGTCACCCAGCATGCCCTACGCACACGGACAAGCCGTCACGTCGATTCTCGTCATGGGCGCGGAAGGACAGCCGCCCAAAGTTGTTAGTGGTAGTCGCGATGGTTCCATCAGGATTTGGGGCTTTACTGAAAATACGTTTGCCATGGAAAAGAATCTTTTAGGACATGCCCGAGAAGTTACCGGGGTGGCAGGTCCAATTGGTACTAATCTGATTTGGAGTGGAGGTATGGACAATGCCCTGAGAATATGGGATATTACAGGTCCTGCCGATACATGTCAGCATACAGTGACGGTCGATGCAGCAGCAGCAGCAACTGTAGGATCGCCCACGAGTGCAGCAGGCGCACCCATCAATGGACACACGAATGCTGTCACGGCACTATTGCAATTTGAAGCTCCTGGATTGGGAACGTTTGTTCTCAGTTCGAGTTTGGATGGAACCATTCAGGCTTGGAATGGTACTAACGGACAATGCCTTGCTAGTGAGCAGCACGGTGAAGGTGTCATTTGCATGTCCATGGGTAGCGATTTGAAAGGCGCGCCTCTCCTTCTGATTGGACTAGAAAGTGGAAACATTATGGTGCGAAATATTCTGCAAACTCCCAACATGCCAGCCTTTGGGTTATTGTTCGTACTGAATGCAAGATTTACGGCAGCTCATAATGGGCCAGTTAGATCAATATGTCAAGGGCCTGCAAGTACGTTTTATTCGGCTGGAAGCGACGGGAAGATGATGGTGTGGCAATTGACGGGTGACGTTGGTTTGTAATGCAAAAATGGTTGATGGCGCAGCGGTGGTTTGTGGACGAAGTGAAAAAACTGCATATTTTGTTTTCACCGGGTACTTGATCCAGAAAGGTGACGGTGAAGAGAGCGAGAAAAAACGACAACAGAGACTCGTCTAGAGAGAAATAGCTAGTGCCGTAAAGATTTTCAAAAAGTCAATGATGCATTCCTTCTGGCTTCTGTGCTTTTTAATTCTAAAAATATAAATTATTAACAACGTATTGGGCGTGCTGCTTTCTTGTACATCAATACAAGTTGTCAACCTGATGCATGACTCGTTCAATTTGGCCTGCGCAATTGTTGGCAGGTCCTCCGAGAGTTGACCCATTGTAACTAATGTCTGGTTTTTCATTTGAAAAATAAGGAATAAGTGAACAATGATTCTTTTTGTCAATTGGATGTTGTGAGTTGTGATTACAAGATCGTGCTTCACAAGGGTACGACATGATGGTACGAAATCGGCCCTGGGGGTCGCGATATCCGTAGTTTGATTGTGCATCGTCTTGACACATACCGAGCGTCCCGCGATCGTGCGAGCATCCAAAATTGTGGGCGAGTTCGTGCGCAGGTAAAAACCAAACCGAGGTATACTGCGTTGCTACTACACTGTACATATAATCGGCACTGTCGACGTGATCGTAGTTGTTGTAGGCAATTCCTGTTTCCGGATAGTCATGCGTTTGGTCCATGAGCAACATGACCATGTCGGCTCCGTGTCTTTCCCTTTGCTCGTGGAGCATGGGTATTTGTCCATCTTTCATATCCAGCACTGCTTGCACAAACGTTGTTTCCTCGTAGAGTACTCGTTGTTCGTGGATCAAGTTCAGACGGAGATTGATTCCTGAATTAGCAAACGCCATGTTGGTTTCTTGTAAGAAGAATAAAATGGATAATTTCATGTTTTGGCGTGTTTGTGTAGAGACTGTGCAATTGGCTGATAAATACGATTTGATGCACTCGGCACTCTTTGTCCAGACAACCATAATATCGACAACGGTGTCCTCGCCTACATCATTCCAAGGACTTGCACTAATTCGGCCCCAGGGAAGTATCCAGGAATTTACTAATTTTCTAGCGCTTTGCAACCACGATGATGTTGATTGCTGGTCTCGGAAGAGTTGTTTCCGGTGTTCTATTGGTTGAGCTTTTCCAGGAGCTGGAGCTGGGAAACCTTCGAAATTTTCTTCCTGGGGCAATTGTTGTTTCTTTTGCTGAGCATTATTCGTTTGCTTGGTTTGTTTCATTTTCTCTTGATGAATTTTTGGAACGATAGGGTCGGCAAAGGGTGCGATTTCTCGATCGAGAATGGTGGTAACGACTGATGTTCCTTTCACATTGGGTTTGATTTCGTACCAAAATCCACGGGTCATGTCTTGTATCACCCCCGTGACATGAGAACCAGTGTTTAGATCGATTTTAGCATTGCGCCGCAAAAGGCTGATGCGAGCATTGCCATCGGATGTCAGACCCACAAAATAATTTCTGGTGTTTCGAGTAGTGTCTTGTCGTTGAAAGGCCCAACTGGGGGCCCCAATTTCTAGTTGGACGTGTAGAGCATCGATGTTGTAAAAGCTATCGTGAGATAACAACTCGGAAAGGTTCACGACAAAAGTACCGCCATTGGAGTATTGCGACGGTTCGGGAGAAATTTGCAATTCTCGAGCTTCCACGAGATATATAAAGGCAGTCAAAAATGCAATGACAGATAGAAAAGAATGAAGCCTATAACAACTGAAAGTGTAAAACATGGCTTTTAAATATAAAGATGACTGTTTTCTCTCATATGATCAAGCATCGGAACAAAATAAGTAGAACATGACACCCCTTCTCAGGAAATCAAAAATCAATGGAAACCGTCTAGGTAGGATCAATCGTACTTTCTTGACAGTTCCGGGAATATACTTTTGGAGAGCAGATCGTGCCTACTGACAAGCGACATCATCAGAATATCGGATTTTGAAAACGAACACGGATAATAAAGCGTTGAACGGTTCGAGATTCTATGAAAACCACCAAATTTAAAAAAAAAAATAAGCGAGAAGAGGATGAAAATGTGAGGCAACAGAGGTCCCCCTACACTCTTGCCCAATAACCCTATCATTAACCCGGTGCATGGAATTGCCTGCAATGACCCAATTTGATTCTTTGTTAGAGCCACCGTTCCGATCTAATACCTGGTAAGGCATTATTTATTTATGTCCAGAATCTTTGCGAAAGAGGCCGAAGTACACTGGTAAAGTTTTGCAGGTTGGTGGTCGTAGTAGAGTTTCGATACTGATGAAACAATCCGATGAGACAATCCGGTGTCATCAGTCATTACTTTGAGAGTACCTGGTACTAGGAGTGGTAATCATCACCATTTGTCTACCGTTCCAATTCATCATATCCACCAACAAGTCCACTTAACTTCAAGAACACTACCGCAAATACCCCGATTTTCGTCTGCAGGTAAGCAAAAATAGGGAAGAGGGATGGGAACATGCTGCAGTGTCTCTTCGGTCGAGGAAGCGGAATCGGCAAACCAGTTTCGAGCTATCGATGCCAACCAGAACAATTTGGCATCCCGGGATGAAATGGCTCAATATGTGGCATCTCGTGCAGAATTATGGGCCATGCTGGCGGTCAATTTAGGTGAATCTGAAGATAAATGCAGAGATACCGCCACAAGAGTGGCCATGGAATTGGCCAGTGGCAAACGCGGAAAGGCAGCGCAGGAAACGGAATTAACAGAAGCACAATTCCACGCCTTTCGGACTCGATATATACTGGATGGAGAGGGAGCCAAAGAATTTTTCCACCGTTGTGTCTTTGCTACGTTCGACATCGACGGAAATGATTCTCTGGATCCCCAGGAAATCGATCGTTTTCTGGACACCTTTTACAAAAGCGGGAGCATTTTTGAAGGAGATTCCCGATTGCCACCACGTGATGTACTAAAGCAACGATTGCTCGAGAACGCTCACAATGGACACCTCAATTTTCAACAGATTCGATTGGTTATCCAAGGAACAGCAGGAGGGTCTTCCTCCCTTGCACCTCAAAAGTCGCCAGATACGTCAACTCAATTATGTGCCAATAGTCCAGCTCCAGTGACACCCGTTACCCCAGCTTCAACTGCGGTACCATCAGAGCCAGAAGAACTAGAAAAAGAAGAAACATCCCAAGAGGCATTCCCGCTATCTTCTAATGGCCACAACAAGACTTTCGGTCCAGTACAAACAACGGAAAAGAAATCTACCACATCAAGTCGTCGAAATACCATCAACAGCAGTCCTAGCCAAGTGCCTGACGACAGCCCTCAAAGCGGCAAGCAACGTCCACGGAAATCACGGTCAAAAACTCCTCAGTCCAATCAAGAAAATGAATCACCACTTGCAAGTGAAAGTGAAGGAATAACCTCCGGCAAGAAGATGACCAAACCGAAGCGAAAAAAGAAGGTTACGCGAGCTGATTCTGCTCAAAGCAGCGGTGCTTCTTCCACATCCTCCGAACCTCCGATAGCAGAAGTGCCACCACGAATGAATGATATTGACTGCAATATTGATGATAAGACTAGACAGAAAAAGAAGAAACCACGTCGCAGTAAATCTTTTGACGACTGCGCTTTACCAACAAAAAAGAAACCAATTCATCGTTCCAGCTCCAACGTGAGTACTGTTGCTGATGGAGAACGAAAACGCAGACCTCCTCGAAGAAAATCACAATCGGGGGGCGATAGTGCTGGAGACACAACTCCATCGAAAAAGAAATCAATTCGTCGTGCCAATTCTAGTTTGAGCGACGGAAAGCAGCAGCAGCGACGAGCCAAGAAGTCAAATGGCAGTCCAAAACCACCAGAGAAGCAGACGAGACCTAAGCCACAATAAACACACGTACACATATTTTCTCAAGCCGTCTTACATCCTACTGCTGGAAGCAAATTGACTTTCTCCTTGCAGTATAATACAATCGATGGACATTCACCATTTACCATCTATTTTACGTTTTAAAGAACGATGACAGATGCATTCTAACATAAATCTACCATGTTGAGTTACCATTAACGGGAAATTTGTACGGCATATGTATAGCGTCAAATATAGCTTAGCAAGTCAAGAAAGAAGCTGCGGCAGTAGTGAATCTATAAGATTAAGTTCCACGCCAGTGGCAAGGTTTTGACAACAAAGCGCCCACATTCCTACAACTACTTGTCTAGCCATTGTTGTTACATCTGCTTCGATGGTTTCATATGACTTTGACGAGGCACCAACGGAAAAAAGGGCATTTTGCGGTGACGCGGAGGTTCCAATGTAATCATGCACGAAAGGTGGCCCAAGCAGACACAATTATTGCGATGGAAAATGAGTTTACCATCACGGTTACATGAAGAAAGACCTTGCACAAGACAATTGAAAGTAATATTTTTCTGCAACGCCTTGAAAGTGTAGCTATCGGTGTATGGTGCTTAATACGTGGGTCGCTGCTTTCTGTCAAATACATATAGAAAAAATATCAATAGATAAAGAAATCCAATACTAGGAATACACACATTACTGCAACAGTTGGGGCGCCTAATATCAGAAAGTTGGTCCAGCTAGCTAGCTAGCTACCAGTAGCTAGCATAGATTCATACGGTAGTAGTTCCACATGCTCCGTGCTGCACGGCATCCATATCTTGAAATCCGACTAGAGTTTCGGTTAACAACTGCTGCTCAGATGACCGAGCGAACGCTACCGCGTTCTCTCGACTATGCCAGCTCTCTAGGGCTACGTTCGGCTAGGTAGGGTGGTTTGGAGAAACTCGGCAATTTACTAGGGCCGACCTTTTCTCCGTTCCGAGGC
>Ga0100402_1005463_pt1 | contig 12967 bp, 10 predicted proteins | sample CryGeyme20150102_FD_80419 | JGI IMG/M metagenome (GOLD analysis project Ga0100402, IMG submission 80419) | Groundwater microbial communities from Crystal Geyser aquifers in Utah, USA - Crystal Geyser metaG 2015-0102 | ecosystem: Environmental > Aquatic > Deep subsurface > Groundwater | place...
CCACTCATCATCGCCTTTTATAGTTCCACTGCTCCTGTCGAACCACACACATTTCAGGTGAATCCACACTGGAATAACTAACACATATGAAAAGGCAATAACCGATCCGTTGAGCGAATAGAGAAGCTGGAAATTGGCCCCTAATATATACACGACTGTTGAGGCAACTATCATCAAAACATAGTAAATGACCTCCTTCATACTGATCTTCGCATCAAGACGAACCTTAAATATTTGAAAGAAGCGGATCCTTGATCGATCTATGCTTACATGGAGACGTTGAGGAAGTTAGGGATGGTGACGAGCCCAACTATCATGAAGGCCAAGTTAACTATAATAACATACCATGAGCGGGATGGGAAGTAGTCTGTGATTAATTGCGGATTAGCAATGTATGGATTTCGATTTACGATGGCTAAATAATCAGGTTTGTACCAAAACTGCCCAACGAGCAGAAAAAGAATATAGCTGGTCCAAAAATAAATGAATATTTGACTACACTTTGATACTGATCTTTTTCTTTGACCTTCAGTATATTTTGTGCCAAAAAATCGTGAATTTCGAGGTTTGAGATCAAAGCAGCGGCTAATATAGCCGGAGACCCTGTCGCTGGAACAGTGTGAGGACCTGAAGGAGCAGTAATTTGAGCCCATATGAGAAAAATAAGGTACGAAAAGAATGCCACCAATCCAAAAGCCATGGTTTCCTATGCAAAATGAGTGATTCTAGCCAATATAGTAATTGCGATCATAGATAATGAGAAGATGATACCCAGTTCCCATGAATTCCAGCCAAAATACTGCTGAAGTTCAAGGCAAATGATCCGAGTTGACAAGAATATGAAAGGAACGAAGCTAAACCAGATGATGGTTCCATAGGCCGAGAGGTATTTGTAGTTGTTGTTGAAGTGCGCAAGGATACTGTCCCTCATACCCTTACCTATTCCAAGATGAGTAATGATGAGTGAGGCTGTGTAGTAAAGAAAAAATGCCACGACTATGTTGACCCAGATGGTAGTGAGCCATCCTGTTGTAAGATCGACGATGGGAATGACCATACAGCTGGTGCCCACCATTCCACTGACCATTACAAACACCATAGTAGGACTGCTGACATGCCGACCAGCGTTGAAGTCCTCTTTTTCTTCCTTCTCGACTTGTTCCTCAATGATCGGCTACTCAGTTAATTTAATCATATTTTACAGCAATATAATTTAATATCCATTAATAACTGATATTATTCAGTAAGACAAATGAAGATGTTGTCAAAATGATACGTATGTAATAGTTAATTTACTCAGATCAAGGTTTGCTCGACGCTTTGGCAGTAGGGTGGACGTTCGCCATTGTGAATACCATCAGGGTTAATCCCAATAAAATTACGAATATTAGGAAGGCAGTTTAGAGGTATAGGGTCCACTTGGAACGATATCGGATGTCGCATTCGCAGTTATTCAGTGTTAGTTATCTGTTCCACTCTGGATCATTTTCGATCACTCCACTGCTGCGGTCGTACCAGACACATTTGAAGTGCAACCAAATGGGAATGACGATGACGTAGAAAAAGGCTATCACTGAGCCATTGACGGCATACATCATCTGGAAATTTACACCCGACTCAAAAATGGCCAGGCTAAGACCCACTACAACGACAATATAAACCACTTCTTTCAAGGTTATTCGTGCTTTCAGGTCTACTTTAAAAATCTGGAAAAATCGGATCCTGAATAAAAATAAGGTGTACTTAGAGATGAGGAGAAAGTTAGGGAAAGAGGTGAAAGGCACAATGATAAATGACAGCTCAATAATTGTGATTTGCCACTGCCCTGTGGCAAAGTAGTCACTGACAACCTGAGGATTCTTCGCATAAGATGGTCGGTTGATGATGGCAAAGCTACCTTCAGTGGCAAATATATAGACTAGAGTTCCGATGAAGAAGGACCATTGGACGATGCGATTATATTATTTTTTGTTGGGGTTTTTGAGAATGTTCTGAGCCAAGAAATCATGAATTTAGAGGGAGGAAATCAAAGCTGCAGCCAAGAAAAATGGAGGCCCTGTTTAGGGAACGGTATTAGTGCCTGAAGGAGCAGTCACGAAAGCCCATGAGAGGAACATACAGAACATAACGTAGCTGATGATGCCTATCGCCATTGTTTATTCTGCAAAATGACTGATTCTGATGATAATAGTCAAAAGAATCAAAAAAATAGCAACGATAGGCCCCACCCAAGGAGAGCTATAGCCTAGAAGTCCCTCGATTTAGAGACAAGTCACTTTGAACCGAAGGAAAAGATAAGGGATGAAGCTGATCCAGATGACAGAGCCGTATCCTGACATGTAAAAGTAATCATTTTGAAAGTGTGCAAGTATGCAGCTTTTCATACCTTTGGATCTCCCGAGATGAGCAATGATCAGATAGGCTGTATAGTAGAGGCAATAGCCCACCAAGATGCTGACCCATATAGTAGTCAATGATCCAGCTTTTATACCCATGATAGGAACTACAAGAAGGCTTGTGCCTAGCATGCCACTAACTATTGCGACAATGGTCGTAGTGCTGCCAACGTGCCTTCCTCCATTGTAGTCATCCTTGTCTTAATCCCATGGTAGTAACTAGCTAATGTCACCCATTTGCTTCTAAATATCTCTATATAATCATATGTAAGAGGTTTGTTTGAAAAAAACTAATAAACCTCCCCTGAATTAAGCTACCTGAAGTGAAGAATCCTAGTAATTGACTTTTCTAAGAAATCGGATATGATCCTCTTGAAAATTGCGCGAATCAGATTGAATGGAAACTTAGAATAGATTTTTCAAATAGGGAGAATATTACATATTTATTGCAAAAATGATCAATATTCTCGTTGTTCTGCTGTTCCTTGTGGGACTCATCTCTAGTCAGAGCTGTCTCAATCCGATCGGAGAACCAGTAGCTTGGTGGGTAATCATCAAGGTGCCACCTAAGACCGGTCACAGCGGATATGGTTACTATGATGAGCACATGAGAACAGGGCAGTTCATCTATAACTTTTTATAGGTAGACAAAGGATCCACACCTCTCACTCATACATTCAACATGATCAATAGTCAAAAAATGCAATTAGTTGCTTGGAACGATGAGAAACCAACAGGTGAGGTCAACTCATCATGTGCACATTCCAAAGGATTAATGGCTTACAACTTGCCAGCTCAAAAAGGACTACTTCTGACTCATTCTATCCCTAAATTTCCATCCATTGTAAATGGACATGTGGATCCAACCATCTCAGCTTCTCAGAACATCTATGGTCAGAATCTAGCGTGTTTTAGCATGACCATAAAATAACTTGACGACATTGCTCAGATGATGCTGATAACGATGCCGTTTATGTATGGAGGAACAGCCACCGACACTTCTGCTACCAGAAATATATACAAATTATCCACCAGTCAATTCATTACTAGTTCTGTTGCCTTTAACAAGCATGAGTTCAGATCACCTTTCGGGTACAATCTCAAGACGATCTATAAGAATGATAAGGTCAACTCGAGCATATTTGAAGATGGACTGACTTAGTACCTTGTTGTGAGTCCTCTGATTGCTGAAACATGGGGCAGGCCAATTCAGGCCCCATGGTGCTCGGGTAGATATAAGGTTTACAACGTGCAAACTTTGTTGTTAGGAGGGATCAGCTGGAGCGAGCAAGATGATCATGCCAAATGGGTCATTGCCAACAACGAGTATGGATGTATGGGGGACATGAATAGGATGACATCTCAATGGAGGCGAGGAGGTTCCTTCTTCTGCCTTTCCGATTCGAACTTAGTTTCTGCCTTAAAGAGAATCATAACAACTCATGATAGTTGCTGATCTATTCTTTGCTCAAATCAATTTTTTGACCTTTTATTGTCATAACCTTTCTTCACATAAGGTCCATAAATGCAAAGTTAGAACCAGTTGAATAAATTAGGTATAATGTGTCATGGTGAACATAATCAAAGATCATTTTAAAAATTTAGCACTTCAGCTATCTCTTCAATACTCTTTCGAGAAATCAGTTTTATCTTCTAAGGGGCGACCATCGGAGGAGGAAGTTAGAGAGGTGGGGCGGCAGCTGAAGAGATGGAAACTGGAGGACAGGGAGCGGGAACAGCTGTAGCACTACCTTCAAAATCTTTTTCCATCGGTTTAATTGCTTTAAATATAAATATAGCGAAAACAATAAGCAGGTTATATTAATGCTGCAAAGTAAAATAAACAAAAATATAGATTCTTTTAATGAGTTATTGCTGCTATTATGACTGTATTCTAATAACTTTAATTCAGAATTTCATGCAGAGAAAGAACAGAATTTTTAGTGTCCCCGAACAACATGCCTTCAGAGTGACCATTAACACCACTTCTTTCAACCATCAAAAAAATCCACTCAAAGAACGCACGCAAAAATAGTATCTGCCAAAATACTGGAAGAAATGCCGCATGGATCAGAAAAAAATATCGGAAAGTAGAGAGGATCGACTCAGTCAGTTGACGACCACGCAAATAGATAGGATCATTGATATGGAAAAAATCAGAAGCTTACTCTATGATAAAAAGAGGAAAATAAAAGACAAGTACTTCTAGTATGACCAACTTGACTCCACTACTCACTCGAACATCTACCAAGCTAACTTTTTGTCCAGAATCAACGAAATTGCAATCAAGAGAAACATCAAACAAGAGTCATCAGGCTTCGATGAGTTTAAGCAGGTAAACTCAAGCAATAGTAATGAAAAAGACTCAATGGCGGTACCATACAAATACATCAAAGATTATGTATCTGACCGGAGGAAGACTGAAAGAAAGAAGAGCTAAAAACATGAAGAAGAGGAAGTTAAATCAATTTAATCAATTGAAGCTGATATTGATGATTTCGAGGTCAAGCTGTAGCAAAGGCGAAGAAGCACCCTCAAAGTTAACGAAAGAAAATCATAAAGAAAATAATACAAACTGCTGCCCTCAAATAGATGGTTCTACGGGATGTCGACCTACTACATCCAGAAAGGAATATAGATACCGACCTAGAGGAAAAGTGAATACTATCGCAGCAGTTACGACATATAAAGTGAGAGCAGAGATGTTTCAACTCGAAAGCCTTCTCGTCAAGGTTTCAGGACAACCCAACATTCCTCTCATTCCTGTCGTGATAGGGGTCCTTTCCAGCATACATAGCCAATGGGTCAATTTAAGACAAGTAGGGTGGTGACGCTCGAGTGATGGAGGATAGATATATCTTCGACTAAGAAATAGAATACTCTTCTAAGCTCCAAATAAGCTATATAACATTTTATTAATAATTTTAATGCAGAATAACTGTAGAATCTAGAATGAGGATCTTCTTAATCAATAAAATTCATGGAAACATTTGAGTAGAGATTTGAATGTGTTTGTTTGGAGAGCTGTTAGTATAGAATAAAAGAATAAGTAGTAATATGGATCACTTAGAGAAGTGGTGCCTGCAGAGAGGGCACTCAGTGGATTTTTTCATCCAGCCTTTCAAGCAACACCTATGGTAAATGTGTCCGCAGGGTAGTTTCATGATAAGTTCCTATTCCTTGAAGCCGTCAATGCATATGGCACATGTTCGAGAACTCTTCTTCATAATGAGAGTTTTAACCCGATTGACTTTGGGTAAGTTGACGGTGTTCTGCTGAAGGCAAGGAAGCAAGGCGATCTATGACATCTATGACTGTTTATTATTTATCAACTAACAAATGATTCCAAGCATTAAACACCACTCAAACACCAACCGACCAATTCCGACCATAAAACGTATACTACAAAACACTCTGTAAGCAATCAACTACCTTTTAATAATAAAGCATATCTTCTCATCTATTATACTGTTTGTTCTCACTAAATTAATATTTTCGTAACAGATGAATAAAAATAAGGACATAATCTTGGAAAACCCTTTCCATCCGCTTGATCTCACCCCTCACGATTTGCTGGCTATCTACAAAAGATTCGAATAATCAAGGCTTATCAATAGAAATCCCAAACAGTAGCTTCCAATTTAGGTAATTGCTCAACTCATATCATCGCTCAAAGGATGTCCACCTTCATATGTCCAAAAATGCATATCGCAAGCTCTTATCAAGTAGACAATATCTTGGAATGAGTTTTTGACTTTTTTGGATCAGGAGAGCTAGGTCAGAGAGAAAATATTAGAATGGTTGATGTACTAAAAAACCCTGATAAAATACAAAGAAGAGAAGGAGTGGCCGATTCGCTCCAAAATCAACACATTTTTCGAGGAAATCAATTTTTTGAAATTCATTGAGCTCAACTAAAATGAGAGGTATATACTCTGTAGTATTGATAATGTGGGTTTCTATCTGTTTTCAGAAATGAACGGAAAATTGGGGATCATTGATTGCTACAAAAACAAGTCTGAAAGGATATATGAGTAAAAACCAAGGCAACAAGAGGAAGGGGTCAAAATGGAGAGCAAAATATTTATGAAAAACTAATCGAAAATGAAGAAACAAGTTCATAGCTATGTCTCTAAAAGCAGTAACAAATCGGAAAGAAAAGACGTGGATAAAACCATGAAGTCGATCCTAAGCTCAGCGCCAAGAATGGCCCCTTCAATCAGAGATGAATAAGATGAATAAGTATACTTTAAGAAAGAAAGGAAAAATATCAACTCACTCTTCAATATCTGGAAGGAACTAAATCTAGACGGAAGCATTGCATACTCCAAAGCTGTAGCTTCTAAGCTCAGCGAAAAAAACATTAATCAGAACCAAGTTGGTCAAATACGATAGCTTTATAGTGGAATGAATGAGGAAAAAGGAAAGGAGAAGAAAGTAACAACAGGCTCCTATGGTATAAAACCTATATAAAAAGCTCATATATTGCTTAAAGATCTTCATAGACAAAAAAGAGTCCTCAGCTACAACCCATACGCTTCATACAAAAGCAACGGGTAATCAGATGTTGAGATGAAATTCCGAAAGGCAACAAAATAACGCAAAGCTAGAGACTATACTCATGAATCAAGCAAATAGGCCTACAGTTCTGAACTAAGATGCTTAGCAGTGATTTACTTCAACATGGAGGTCTCATTGGTTAAGTTAGTGAAAGAGTTCAACAAAGTGAGCCTTGAGGAGCAAGATAAGATCAGAATTTTGACTGAAAGTGAGCATAAAAAAAATGAAATTATTGAGGGAGTAGATTTTTATCATCACTCGATTGTTGACAAATGGTTTCTTATTGTTTTGGTTAGAGTTGAATACAAGAATTAGATGAGAAATGATAATGAGTCATACATCAGAGGATACCAGATAGACCTCGTTGAAAACAAGAGAAGAAATGACAAAGACTACAAATTCAATTCAAAAAAATAAACATTCTCTTTCTCACTTTGTAATCCCAATGGAAGACGGGATGAAATATCAAAAAACTAAGTTTTCAGAATGTAGATGCAGAAATAATACGGTATTCATTTTATAACTGTCAATGGCAAGTACATATCAATCAAAGAGGACTACATATAAAAGACAGGTTGTTCAATGTTTCCTGCAAAAAACTAAAGCACTTACTTTACTTTCAGATATTAATAAAGGTTCAAAAATGCAGGTTTGTCTCTCAGCTGTTTATCTGTTGGAATTGAGCTCAACAAAATAGTTTTTGGCACTATTAGAGGCATGATAATTATTTATGATATGTTCAGTCACTATTTCAAAATCAAAAAAGTGACGAATTGCCAAATAGTCCAGCTGAAGGTGATAGAGTCTCTGGTGTATATTTTAACTCTTGATGAGAAATTGTTCATAATGGATTTGGTCAAGTTAGAAGAGGTGCAGCATTTGAGCGTCAAAAATGATAATAAATTGCATCAAAAGATAAAACATTTTGAGATGTTCAGAAATGTGCTGTATTTGTATGGAACTGAGATGAGAAGTTATGTTCGGTTTGTCAATGAAGAAATACAGCATGAACGAAGAAAAATGCAGACCATTTACAAATGGAGACTGGATCGATTATTCAAGGAGGAAGCTAGCTATACTAAAGCTCATAAATACGATGAAAAAGCAATAAGTAAATATATGCCTCACAATACTGTCAAAAATAGCTCAGCCACAAATATATAGATTGTCCTCACTTCCGAAACCTATTTCTTGGTTTTGACTGATATCCTGGAACTAATTGTGATTGAAAAAGCTACTCTCAAGATTAAGTTCACTATAATTATGGCAATTCCTCACGATAGCAAAGTGATGAAGATGGTGTTGGGACCTAACGAAAAACTACTTGCTTTGCTACTGTTCAATCAGAATATCTATGTTTTCAATATTCACACCCAGGATCAATATCAGCTGATCAAACCTACCCCCTTCCATAAATATACAGCTTTGACATTTTTGGATCTTAAAAATTAATATTTGTTGGCAAATGGCACCGAATGCGGCAAAATAATCCTCACTCCTTATAGTTCTATTCCTGAAAAAAAAGAAAAAGTGTTACCATTTCATAAGAAAAATATCAGCTCAATGGTGGTAGTAAGGAAGGAGTGCCTTGTGTGTTCGGGTTAAGATAATAAAATTAGCATATGGCTGCTTCCTTTCAATATTCTCAAACATTAAATCAAGATTAAACCTCAACTGGGGTGCCCAGTTACCTAAGTAGGCATCTTCAAAGAATGCGTCTACCTGAAAACTCTTTAAGGTATTATTCTCGAAGTGAATTCACATTAGGGCAAATTATCTCAGGTCATATAGAAAGGCAGCAGCTGGACCTGCTCCAGAGTTGATTCATGTACAGGTTAGATGTTCGGAGTCAATAGAACAAACAGGCTTGAGAGGTTCGTTGAGAGCAAGAAAGAATGGGAAAAGAAAGGATAATTCAAGATAGATGTCATGAGAAGTGAAGTTAAGGAGGTAACTGTAATTGAGAGCTAAAAAGTAATATTGTTTTTGCAAAGTGGTGTGATGCTTCCTTGGTCATACCAAAACTAAAAATTCGGCAAAACTATAGCTCTGTATCAATAGTGATATTAATCTTATCAATGACTCATATTGATTTTAATAAAAGAAGATGAACAAAGAACTTCAGCAATTGCTAACAAATGGCTGTCGACTCTACTACCGTATTCTTAAGCTCCACAGAAACACCCTACCTCCTAAAATGCGTTAGATGGGAGACTACTACGTCAGACAGGAATTCAAACATCATCATGATAGTCCTCAGTTGGAGTTCTATTTGAAGTTTTATACGAAGTGGAATGATTACTATGAACAAATGAGAGATCAAGGAGTACATAATGCTGCCAGACATATTTCAGAAAAGGAAGAAAGTATGTTGACTAATGATCAGAAATAAGCTTTGAGGTTGCTGAAGGATGGAATTGAAAATAAATGATGTATCGATATTCTATTCTATAATAAGGATGAAAATTAAAAAGGTTCTTTTAAAATAAAGAGATCCTACTTCTGGGCTCTGGTATATTATATTAGATTGATGAGTTTATAAAAACTTCCCAGGTTTAGTTGTTAACTCATGAAATAAAGCTCTCTCCCATCCATCCATAAACTAAAGGCCATATAGAATAACAGCAACTATTTAGCCACTGATCGATACAATCAATACATGAGTACCAAGCTTGATAAAGCTATGAACCCTCAGAACATATTTTAAACAAGTAGGCAAAGACAAAAAGCCAGCGTCATGCTGATTTCTGATAGATAAACTAAACCATAGAGTAAAATATAGCTTTCACATGTCAAAATGCAAGCTGCAAGATCAATGCCAAAGCTTAGCATAAACAAGAGTCCATAGAAAAGAAGATAAACTTAGCGATTCAGAGCCAATGAACGTCTGTCAATTCAGTTGAATATACCAAAAGCAAGAGCTCGAAAGGAGAGTGTAGACTCAGACGATAGTTACATCAAAGAAAAATTACTAAATGACGAAAAGTAAAGCAAAGTAGAACCGATTGTATACGTTCTGAAGAAAAACACTGACTACAATCAGATCAAAGAACGGTAGGAGAGCAAGATGGTTCTGACCTAAACTAAACTGGATGGTTCACGTATGTCAATCAGATAAAACACATCAACTTTCCCCATGATGCCCAACATTCCATCCAGACAACAACCTCTCTACACCTTACCCAAACATGAGAAGTACATTCGTGAAAAATTTGTTGGTCAATAGGCCATAAATAGATTTTATAATCGTTACAAAAATATCGAGAAAGTAAGATAGATGGAACATTTCAAGTTGGAGTTCAATCCACTAACGATTATTCTGACCATTTTGTAGAGTTACAACATACCTCCCAAAAAGATGGAAGTAGGTTGATTTTTATGCAGATTATCAAGCTCAAAGGAGAGGAGGCTATCCTAGATCTAAAAAATTGTGCCCTCGGGGGTAGTGTGTCGATCAAGGCGATATCCGAAATTATTGAGAAGGTTAGCATCTTTTAATAAATCGATCTCAGTTACAACCAGATTACTCCTGACCTGACAGACATAATTATTCCCAATTTATCAAAAATGAAGGTGATCAACCTTGCTTACAATAAAATAGGAAGAAGAGGAGTCGAGCTCCTAACAGAAATGTTTTTCAACGAGGAAATTGATGAGGATTGTTAATTGTAGCAACTTAATTTAGAATCGAATAACATTACAGATGGTTCCTTTGGTAATTTCTTTGTGAATTTGAGCAATTTGAATGAACTTCTGGTTCTAAATTTATCCAAAAATTATCTGGGAAATACTGCTGCTCAGAAAATAAAACAATTCTTAATTCAGGATCATAGCCTTACTGAGTTATATCTTCACTGGTGTGAGTTGGGCACAAAAGCGACAAAAACTATCTTTGAGGGGCTTGTCCACAACTTAGGACTAAAAGTATTAGATTTGAGTTGGAATCAGGTGGGTATAGATGGAGTTCCAGCTTTCTGCAAATGTATTTCTTCCATTACTTAGTTTTAAGAACCAACAAATGTCTGGCTCATTTGGATGTATCATACTGTGACATAGACTAAACCAACACAGTTCAAATAGCACAAGCTCTTAAGCATAATCAAAGTATTTATGGAATTCACTACCAAGGTAATGCTGGCTTTGTGGATTACAAAGGGCATCTGCATGTTATCAAAAAAGATTAACTACAAAATCCACTGTCGATTAGAACAGATCTGATTCAACGAATAAATTCAGTCAACATAATACCGAATTATTATCACAGACAGATACAAGGCAATACTGGCAATATTTGCTGGATTTGCGAGGGGTGGTCTTAAAAATATTTCAAAATTAACAAGGAACCTAACTAAAAAGGATGCTTCTTGCACCTTGATTTTGAATTGTACAATGGAGTGTTGATGCATGATCAGGGAACTTATTATGAAATTCTTAGAATGTGTCCTCCCGCACCTATTTGCTTATTTTATACCAAAGTTATGGAGAAGAAATTAGTTCATTGTTGTAATCCTGTCATTGTAGGATAAATCAAAGCAGCCCAAGGAAGCACCTTACCTGATTTCAGAATAGAGAAAAATATATTCAAGGAAATCAAATTAGAAACAGTGAATTTTATTGAGCAACCTCGATATTTTGGCAATATTTTCAATTAGGATTACCTCACGCAGGTGCACTGTCAGCCGAGAACTGATGACATGCGTGGCGAACATTTGCTTGTATTCCCAGTTTAACAATAGGTCGTAAAGCCTCCAAAAAAGAAGATTAAACCTCCCAAACCGATAGTCAAAAAGCCTGTGCTAACAAAGTAGATTGAAGTCAAAACTATTCCTGACAATTTCGAGAGTGTTTTTGACAAAGATTCAGGAAAAGGTGACTACGATGTAATTTCGTTTTAATTTAGAATTTCATTAGAAAATGTGTTGACTTTGACATGAGTCATTCGAAAGTTCCCAAAATTATAAAAAATCCTCAACAGCTACAAGAAGTGAGAACTTTGCTTGAGAAAAATTATGACCTTTTCCAGAAAATATATTATTATCTGGCCAACAACAATCCCACTTCGCATGGAGTTTACTCTATCAACTAAACCAGATTTTAGAAGTTTGTTTAGGAGCAAAGATACGAGACAAAGAAGACAACAATGGCGAAAATTAGATTGAAATTGATCAGCTGTTTAGCCACTGGCAGTACGGAGGGATAAATTAGGTGGTTTTATCGTCCACAATTCTTTTAGTTTTTGTTAAGGTTGGCTATTGAAAAATGGGCAACTACAGTTCCTGCAAGAGGGAAATAGTCCGAAGCTGAAAGACTTCAGAGATAAAAATATTGTCTTTCAATTAGTGAAGCCTTCCAAAATATGTTAAAAACGCTCAAAAAATATGAACAAAAAGCAGATTCTAAAAGATGGAAGGAATAAAACCTCACATCCTACGACTTGTCAATTGTAATCAAGAGTTACAATAATTTATTCGAGCAAATTTATGAGAAATACGCAGGAATGACTCAAAGGAATATGAACACCCAAATGAAGAAAAATATACTGTTGGATGAGCTCAAGAGTATGTTTTTGTAAGCCGGCATCAGAAAATCAAAAGAAGCTCTTAAAGATTTGGAGATTGCTTATAGAACTGCCAAAAAATTATAAATCGAAGATGGAGTATCAGATACTGGGCTAGATTTCACATAATTTCTTGAGGCATTTTGCCGATTTGCTGAAGGTCTGTATCTGATCCCGATTGGTTCAGAAAGCGATCACTTATGGTAAAAATAATTAGTAAAATCTTCATAGATTCCTTTGTTCCTAAAGGTTTAAAAATTGCTGAAATAGCTCTATCTGACAAATTATGACTTTCACAATAAAAAATATGACTTGCTTTTCTCACATGGTTTATTTTCTGAAGAAGTGGCGATGTTGATACAGTACTATAAGAAACAGCATTAAAGCAAGGAAGTCACAGCCAAGAATTTCTTGTCGTTGCATGCACGAATGAACAGTATTGATGGAGGACCAA
>Ga0100402_1005464_pt1 | contig 12964 bp, 6 predicted proteins | sample CryGeyme20150102_FD_80419 | JGI IMG/M metagenome (GOLD analysis project Ga0100402, IMG submission 80419) | Groundwater microbial communities from Crystal Geyser aquifers in Utah, USA - Crystal Geyser metaG 2015-0102 | ecosystem: Environmental > Aquatic > Deep subsurface > Groundwater | place...
CCTGAATTGGTGATCACTAAATCGTCAAACAAGCCCGGGATATGGATATCCCGGAAAATTGGATACACAGCCCCGGGATTTTTCCATATCCCGGGAATGGTGATAACACATGATCATAATGAATACTCGAGTACATAGATGTTCATTCGTGCGCTAAATTTTACATCCAACGCTCAGATCATCAACATTTTTTCATTTATTTTAAAATAATAATCATAATTTATGTTCCAAAAGCAGAATCCCACTCATTCTTTGATGTGAAGAATCGAACGAAAGAAACCGTTCTTTTCAACTTTTCAGTATATATCGGCATGTCCTCTACCTGTAAACTTCTCGACCTTGACCGCGACGAGGCTACGCTGTCGACGTGTGATGGCGCCAGCCACTATAGCAGCTACAGTCTAGACGAAGAAGTCGCATCAGATTGCCTCGAGACATTCAAAAAATGCAGCGCTATTATCGGATTTCTAGTCGGTCTATTTATTCAAGGAAGCACACTGGGTTTGACCTTTATGATTGCTTCACTGGAAGATGGTAGTCCTTCTGCGACACATTATGTAAATGTGACCGTCATGTGGTCTATCTTTGCCTCTTTCTTGGCTGTAGCTGTTTTATATTTTATGCGCAGTCTGGTGATATCTGCTTTTTACTCAACAAACGATCCCGATTCTTATTTCATTGAACTCAAAGAGGTTTTTATGCACAAGGTCATCAGAAATCTGGAAAAGTTTTATGCTATTGGTGCTCTAGGAGGTGTTGGAGCCGCCTGGTGTATAACCGATGTTGCGCTTGACGTTAAGAGCCATCTTTTGCACAGCATTTGCACCTTTGGTGTTGCCGCAATGTGGTACTTTTCCTCCTCGTAGGATGCTACAGTACTGCCGTGTGTTAGATGCCTTCAAGTGAACAGGCAGGGTGTGGTATGCAACGATCGAGGGTGAAAGTCTACAAAAGGGTTTCCTTCCGAGAAGATAAATAACAAGTAAAGTAACCATTCATTAGTGACAGTCATCTCATTTCTTATACGCTCATTGAATCTAAGTCAATAAAAGGGACCATTCCTGAGTTCCTTGCTGCCCAAGCGGGGTTGCTCGAGCCGCATTGCCTTGCAGCGTCAACAGTGTGTCTTCTGATGCTAGAACACTTCTCGCGAAGATAGGACAACGGTTGGAATCTCCTGTAATGCAATCGTCTTGGCCCGCAGGGCTATGCACCACTCGTGTTCGTTCGTTCATGCTGTTGAGACGAACGTCAATGACAACAAATCCATTCAAATTCGCTTTGGAGGGTTCAGCGCCAGTATATCCAATGTCTTCTGTTGTGATAGGTAAAATCAATTGTCCACGAGGCGTCACGCGAAAGGTGGCAGGCTTCCACGTAGTAAGTATATTCGGTTTTCCCACAGAAAGCTGCGCCAGAGGCTTGAGTTGTAAAGGATCCGTGGCATTCCAGAGTGACAGCATTGGAGCGCTCAGCGATCCGAATGTGGTCTTGTTTTCGCCTACTGCCAGCAGCATCCTAGTATCATTTCGTCCACCAATCTCGTGCAGATGTGGAGAAAATCCAACATGGGCGTCGGGAGCGACCCAACCGGCCTCATTAAGGGCGGTATAAGTGAGACCCGTGGTAGATCCAAAGCGAACCACTTGAATGCGCTTCGCATCGTCAGTTGGCAGGATTGGTTGAACCGGGAAGATGTAAGCAGCTCTGCTTGTAAATGAAATTGCAGAAACAATGGTTGGCGTGCTCTCGAATAAGGACAAAGGGGATCCTCTTCTTGGTTGCAAATTTTCTGTGGACAGTACATTCATGAATGACTTCCGAACGTTGGCTTCCTCAACAATCGATTGACCTTCTGTTTCTACAAGACTCCATTCTTTCGCGACAACTGTTGCTAAGCGCAAGTCGTGGCCTCGAATCTCTCCAGACTGTCGAGCAGACTGGGCCAAACGACCAGGGACAACGCCTATAGATTGAAAGCGAGTTGCCGCGCGATAACTAGATCCCGGCGTGGCAAGAGTGCCAAGTTCTAACTGCACAATATATGTGGCTTCTTGAACAGTCTTATTTGCATTTCCCGCGCTGTCAGCGTTTCTCTTCCACTGGTAACCTGGAATGGACATTGCCAATGTGGTGTCAGTACTGCCAATTACTTCAGTCGCTGATGGCCCCAGGAAGGCAGTGGACACGGCTGTTGTTGCGCTGGGGATGGAGGCACGTGATGCAGCAACGACGGGATTGTTGCGCACCATGGTCAACGAGGTCACGACAACAAGCTCTTGAAAATGCTCCTGTCCAGCCACCAACTGTTGCATTTGGCGCTCAATAAGACTTAAGTCTTCAGCTCCACCATGCAACTCTGTGTCGTCGATCCATAGTCCTAATGGCCACAGCGTCAAACCAGCCTCTGACTTGGACATGGACCGAATCTCTTTCAATAATCGTCCGGCGAATGAGGGAATATATTTGGTTTGGGCTGCTTCAATGGCCTCTGCGGCGAATTTACTGTCGTGACGACCGTCGGGATAATACAGCCGTTCGACTGGATCTCGCAAGAGTCGGTTAGCATCAATGCGGCTCGAAGTGACTATATGAATATGCTGGTTGACTGTGGCTTGGGCCGCATACTTGACAAGGCCATGAATGACATGGGGTGATCCTGCGAGAATTTCATGCGTCGTCTTGTTTGCCGCGGAGCTTTCATCTTGGAAGTGATTCATTTGGAACGTCCAAACATGAGTGGCCTCGGAATCCAACAAAAGCGGTTTCACCTTGGAACTATGGACTGAAGTGTAATTGGAAACCATGACCACCAACTGGCTGCTGTCCGATGTCAACAACAACTGTTCGATGTATGGTTTAGGAGCCGCTGGTCTCCATTCGTTCGTGGCATCCGATTCAATTGGCAACAACCAAGAATCTCGAAATTGTCCGGAAACCATACCGTCCGGTGTCGGCAAACGAATAGTTGTCCTTAAAACTCCCAACAACGTGTCCACAACGTCTATGTGCTGTTCGCGTGCCACGTACAACAAGTTGTGTTCGGCATCCCACTGTATGATATCCGATGCATGAACTCCTGCAGATTTTAACAAAAATTCCCACTGTGCTACATTGCCTTGAGGAACGTCCGCCTGAGCTGGTTTTGTAGGATACGGCCGAGCCGAATCGAATTCACTCAAGGGGGTATCCACAAAAGGAACCACCATGGGGTCCTCCCCTTTGATGTCATCGTATTCGGTCTTGGATTCGACGCGCAGAACAGGACGACGAACATTTGCGTGAAGTGTGCGGCGAACAAATTGTTGTGCTGCTTGATGCAAATGTGGTTCCACAAACAGATCGTTGTCGTCGTTGTTGTTGTTGACGAACGTTCTAGCTAGATTACTCATGAGAGGAAGGCCGCCGTCACTATTGCTCGCGGAAGAACCAGGAAAAGGAAGATTCCAAATATCCACTGGTGGCTCGAGAGACTCCTGTGGTGGAAGAGTGAAAGACGAGGACGCGCCACCGCTTCCTTCACCCGGTATGGATTCGTCTTGGTCCACTGGTGTAAAAAATGGTGCACCACCGGTTGTATGAATATTGGAGCCGACTTCAGATTGACCGTAGGGGCTTTTGTCGCCACTCTGCTCATCGGCTGCAGTAGAGCTATTTTTGACAACAAGGGGGATAGTAATACATATGGCTGCCGTAATTATCAGCAACACAGTTGCTGTAATCAAGATAGAGCGATTTCGACGATGGCAGCTTGATTGGAGCGATGAAATTCCGGCTTTGGCCATGACTTCTTCTTGTTTGGCTTTACGAATTTCTGCCAGTGTTCGCGAAGACTTGTTTGATGTCAGAGACCGCGTATTAGCTCGTTCCGAACGCGGTGGTATGCGTCGAAGATCCGGAATTGGTTCAAGATTTTCCGGATCCTCTTCGTCTCTGCTACTGGCAATGCTACTAGGCTGTGTCAAGCATACTTCGGAGCGAAGATCCCTGAAGCGGCTGGGCTTTTTTCCTAGCTCAGATGCCTTAGCTTTGAAAACGCCACCACGAACTGGAGTAATAGACGCATCATCATATCCTTTATCCGAATCGACGTTGTTTTCATCAGTTTTGTCCTTCCTATCCCCCGTATCTGGTGCCACTTTCGTTTTATACACCCCTCCTCGAACAGCTAACATGGAATCATCGTCATTCTTGTCATCATCGTCTTTATTGCCTTCATGCTGCTGCTGCTGCTGCTGGTCAGCTTTACTCTGGTACTTGTAAACGCCCCCACGGACAGCTGTCATGGAGTGGTCATCATCATCGTCATCATCATCGTTACCATTATCAATTACTTGCGTGTCCAGATCGCTCGCTACTCTTTCTAGTTCCTCCTCCTCCTCCTCATTATCGTCGACTATTCCGTCGTGTTGTTCACTAGGTGTTGCAGGGACAGCATCTTCTTCCGTGTACTGCGGTATCCTTTCTTGTTGCGTCTTGTCGCTGCCAGTACCATTATTCAAGAAGGTGCTTCGCAATTGTTTCTTCGTCATCGTTTTGTCAGCACTCTTTCGATAAGGCACACGTGCCAGCATCTCCTCCTGAACTGTTGTTGTGGATCTTCTAGCCGTACGGACTCGGACGCTCTGGCCCAATCGAGCAATTAACGCTCGGTTGGTCCCACCGTCGTCGTTGTCACGGGTAACTTCATCATCGCCACTATTGCCTTTGACCACAGCCAATTTGAAAGCAACCGCAGCTGCGGCCGATGACGTACTTCCGAAACTAAAGTTGCGAGACAGACGACGTCCACTATTCTTGTGTGGAATTTGTTGTTTTTGTTGTTGCTGTTGATTTTCAGCATCATCTGCGCTTGGTCTAATGTCATCTATACTGGCCATTCTAATTTAGTAGAATTGAGTAACTGATTGCTTGCTGGATTACTCGGAAGTAAGTACAGGCTGAAAGAGCTGCTCTTAGTTGTTGTTATTCTATGCAGTTTTGGTGATGAGATAAGACAATAATGATGATGATGAGACTTGTCTACTTCACCCTCCTTGTTGTTGTTCGCTCTTTCGCGCTCATTATTATCGCTTTTACTGTAGCTTTTTCGGTCTTGCTGGCTAAGAAGTTTTTGCTGCCGTCGAATACAGCATCTACTCTACTACTAGCTACGGAGTACCAGGTAGTAGTAAGTCTTGTACTGTGTTTTCCCTAGCTCGATTGTTTGTGTTTTACAAGCCACAAAGCATTGATTTCATGCGAACAGAGTGCTGAGGCATGTGAGAAATGCAACGAGTGTCTAGTGTTGAGGATTTTCTTTTTGCAAGGGTGTCTACTACTACTAGACTACTGTAGTAGTGAAACAAATACAAGCTAGTACTCTCTACTACCAGTACGGGGATGAAAACATCGTGACTACGGGTACAGTAATATCACAGTTGAGTATGGAACGAGGGTGTCTAGAACAGACGCCACAACGCTTTTTCCATCGTGGAAAAGGACAAGATCACCACTCTTCCTTCTCCTCAGCAATTCTGCTAAGTTGTGCCTCCTTTTTCCGTCCCTGAGTGCGTCTGTAATAGATCCACCAACCCGTTACACCAATTGCCAATCGATTCCAATCCCGTCCAATTATTGTTCCATTTAACAAACTTCCTCGATTCGTCCGAGAGGGTGCTACCAACTCGTAGACGAGAGAAGGCGCGATCCAAGAGGTCATGAAAACAGCCGACAATACCATCACATTTTGGTTGGGAGGAAGCTGATTCAATTCTTCAATGGCATGTTTGACACACCAATCAGTAAAGTTAGCCACTGTGCCCCAGGGAGTTGCTGTATGGTAGTGTTTCATTTCTACTGTATGGTACGGTGCTTATGCTTGGTTCTGCTTTTGTGTGAAGCCGTCCAACCAACCAGCCAACCAAGCGTCGAATAATCTAACATATGGCAATGTACTACCGTGCATACAGCAAATCCTCAATAGTTCCACGTTCTCCTTATTGAAACGATGTGCGAACGAAGCAGCGTTTTGTGTTTCCGCTGATCTTTGCTTGTTCTTTATTCTACTGCATTCAGAAGTTTGGCAGAAAGTGTGCTTCCAGATTGATCCTATTTCATTGGTTATGAGCTTGAATGTTTGTCCAGTCTCAATTTTGCTCAGACAACGCCGTGATGATGATGAGTGGAGCATTTTTATTTAATTCCAATAAAAACTTCGAAGCAGTGCGACCATTACTACTATTACTTTACCGTTTATTACCCTTTCATTATTGCTTTTTTGTTGGCACAGAAGATCGATCTTTCATCCACCACAGTGGCGCCTCTTAGAACAAAAACGGAAACGAATCGAAGACGACGAGACAATGATTTTTCAGTAAAAGACGAAACCCCGTTTGAGCGTGTTGAATACATAATACATTTCGTTTGGTGTGGTGTGGTGTGCGTGCGTGCGTGCGTGCATGCGACCTTCCTGTCAGTCGGCGCAAACCATGAGTGCTTCCAAGAAGCGTCGCGCAGAAGACTCTGTCGAACAAATAATGGTCACGTCTCCAACAGCCACAGCGGCTTTGATGACGGAATTGTCCGACAGTGATGCCATGATGACCGATTCTCCACCCCGCCAATGTCAGCATTCTCTTCCTCCACCGCCAATATCAACATCCATAAAACACCAAGAAGACAACGATGGCCCTATGTCACAACCAGCGTCCGCCAAAAAACAAAAATTGAGCAAAAAGGAACTTTTGTATCAAGCCAAGTTACGTCTCAAGGAAGCCCAGGACAAGAAGAAGGCCTTGCAGGAACGGTTGGAACAACAAAAAGCGCGAGAAGAGGAAGCAGCTGCTGTCGTTGCCGCTGCAGCTACCGAAGCCAGAACGACTGACACAATCGATCAAGATGATGGCGAGGATTATGACGAATACAAGGCCCAGTACGAGGAAGACTATTATTACGACTATCACTTACCGCCCGTCACCGGAGCCACGGATTCGTTATTGGTCAAGCATATTCCTTCCATGGGACCTTCTGACAAATTGTTTTTTATTGATAGTCCTGATGATCAGCATGACTGTATTCAAACTGTACTGCAAGTCATGAAGGAACGAAAGATGAATGTGGCCATGTCGTCGTCGGCGGCGGCAGCAGCAGCAGCAGGAATGGCAATGGGGCCTCCTGCTGTTGCATACGACAATAAGGACAGCAGCAATCCTTCAAAACCTCAACAATTGCAAGGAGCTAGAGAGAATGGCAAATTTCAAGGTACAGAACGGCAGCTAAAATTAGTTGACCACGAAAAAAGTGCTATAGAAAGTAATCGACAGACACAAGCCATGCAGGTCAATCCAACGATTAGGGGAAATGGGACTGCCACAAACGACAGTACTAATGGGCGAACGCAAAATACTATTCGACGTAAGCTACCCGAGCGAGCTCTCGGTGATTCAGTTCCCTCCAAGGTCGTGCATGATGCACACCCGACAAACCAAGAAAACAAGGAAGGATTACCACCATCTGTGCCTGCAGTAAGACCCATCAACCGATCCACGACTTCAAATGGAGGTGGCGAATCGACAGCTCAGCCAGAACCACTGAAAGTTGCGGCGGGAACAGACGCATCCAGGGAGTTAACGAAAGGAGCTACGATGAAAAAGAAGAAAAACGATGTCGCATTTGCGACGGATGCTGCACGTTCCAAGAAAAAGATTGCTTGGAAACGTGGATTGACGCAAATTACAGGTAAAGCGCTCGACTGCAAAATTGATTTGCCTTCGCAAACGTCCTACATGATACGAACCCAAGACCAGTCGGTCCTGGCTCAAGTTCAATTTTTGGGAGCTCCCAACAATCCAAAATTATTGGAACACAATTCTTCCAAAAAACAGTTGCAAGATCATTTGATTTCCGTGGAACGATTGCCAAGCAGTCCAACCAAGTCTTGGAAGGGACAAGATATTCTTGACTTTTTGAAGCGGCAGTCAATACAATCTTCAACTGGTGTGACAACCTACCAACCACCAGCTCGACGGAATTTGCCCATGTCGCACTGGGCGTGGATCGAATTGGAAGAGCCTCTTTTGCAGGAAACACCTGATGATGCCGATGATGATGTCAGTACTAGTAGAACAAAAAGGAAGGATGCCAAATCAACATCGCCGACAGACACGGGACTCTACTTTACAGGGATGCTGCACCAAAACAGCACCACCTGCCAAAAGTCAGCTAGTAGTGGCAACAAGCCCCTGAAAGCTTCAGACGTTGGTTTTGCTGGAAAATGGGTTTGGAATGCTACCGAGCAAGACTCCAGTGACGACAATAGCACCGCTCCGTCTCCTCGCAATTCTAAACTATCCAAGTGGGGAGTAGTGGTAGCCGCAACTCCAACGACAGGTACACGGAACAGTGCTTTTGTAGCTACTATTCAAGGATTTTACGAGCTACCCCAACTGAAGGCCTGGGAACGCAAAATGACTTCTTCGTTACCCATTGTCATGCCACAAAAATTGCAAGCGCGCAAAGTTATTTTGACCAAATCCAGAACGATCGGCATCATTATTGGACCTGCACCGACTCCCGAAAATTCTGCAGCTGGCAATCCTCCTGCTGCTGCAATCGCTAACGCTAGTCAACAACCAAAAGTATTTGGATGCTGCCAAGTCTTGTTCCCTAATGGTATCACAAGCGGATCAACATCTCTCAAGTCACTCCTTGGTCAGAGAGCCATTCTCTACGACTGAATCAGGCATTATTACTGCTTTCTATTTTCTCTGAATTCGACAAAGCGTTAGCAAAAAATATATGCAGCGATGGCAGCTTTGAAAAGGATGCATTCCAACATCAACTTATCATAAAACTGCTAATAATTTACACACTTCTCTACGTTTCCTAATTTATTTCAATGCTTCAATGTCTTCGCAACAGGGTTAGAAAAGGTTCTTTGTCCCTGGTGGGAATACAAACCACTAGGCAATAGAGAGATCTGAATCATGCAGTCATCGCTGTCACGGCAGTACCAGCTCGAGACAAGTAATTAAACCAAATTATACGACTTCTCTCGCAGTTTGTTCTACTTAAGAGCTCTAATGTTGTGTTCAATTCCAGACAAAGCTGAGCTTATAACTGTTTTTGCTGTAGTTTGTATGTAGCTATACATTTTAGGCCGTTGTCATAGACAAGGTAGGACCTCTCGACAAGGCCCTTGTAGGTGCGAGACAAGTCTGTAATGTAGACATGAACGCTTCACAGTTGTCTATGTGTGCCACAGCTGCTGCTCGACGATTGGCAAAAGCGGCCTCAATAGAAGAATGGTAATTGTCTGAAGCAATCAATTTGACGTGGGACTTGTCGATGCGCGCACATTTGGACCTTCGTTCTTTCATGTCGATCGCGACTTGGTCCACAGCAGCAGGAGGAGCTGCAGCATCACTGCTGGTAGAAGTCTCGTCCGAAACTTCAGCATCAAAGCGTACGCGTCTCTGTCGTTTCTTGCTAACCTTCGTGCCCTTGGCCGGGATCGGCGAAGACACCGATGAGGATGAATGGTACATAATCCCACGTTGCTTGCTCAATGACCGCAGAATTTTCTTGGCCTTGTGCCATATATTGCCATTACCAATATCTTCTGGATCAACAATATCATAATCATCGTCATCTTCTGAAAAAGGAAAGATAGCAGCAGATGCAAGACATAGTGACAATTCCTCTGCTTTTTTCTGGAGTGCAATGTCAGCTCTGGCTGAAAAGGCATCGTATGATTCTTCTTGTTGGAGTTCGACCGAGAACCGGTTGAGGAGCTTTTGCTTCTCAACGAGAAAGGCAATCTCTTCATCGATATTCTCGTCGAATTCGTCGCTTGAAGTGTATCCATTCTCTTCCGTGTCAGAGGCACTCGAAGACAGGGACGAAGTGGATAAGCCTGTAGAGGACTTGGAGTTTGTCTTGGTGGCACTGGTAGCGTTGGCAGTATTGGCCACGGCAGAGACCGTACTGATATTCTGCAGACCGTTCAGTGAAAGATCATTATCTAGTGCCGGATAAAAATCATTCTTGACGAAGTCGTTTCCATCTCCACAGAGTGCCCCGACGGGCTGAAGATCCATCGGATAGATGGCTTCGCCTTGTGTGAGACTCGTGGCGTTCATGGGAACCTTGCTGCAACCTTCCAATGCTCCTGGTGCTACTAAACGTGTCGCTATTGTGCCTTTATTCATTGTTGCTTGATTTGGTGGAAAATGGTGATCGTATGTTTTTCACGAGTGTTTTATGATAGAGGTGAGAGTTGAGTGCGTGATGGCTCCTCATCAGAAATCTTAAGATGGTCAAGAAAGAGGGCGATCTTCAGCGGTGTTAGCGGTGTCGAAAATGACGAGGACAGATTTTATTCTCTTTTCTATAGATGAGTCATACATTTTCTTAGGTATTTCTGAATCCAATAAATAACCGAAGGGTATGTCATTTTTCGTACCGAAGGGATTCAAATATACATTAAGTAATCAACATAAACGAAAACTGACACACCTAAAATGAAAATCATGCAAGAGCCATTTCAGCCAATCAAATTAATTAAAAAGGATGACACAGATGACACAATCTGACGAAAACCTGCGAGAATGGAAAGTGTGCATCTAAACCTTTTGGTGTCAACGCTAGTCTTGTGTAGACTACTAGCGACTAACCCCGAGTCATGGGCAAGACAAAATCACCTTCCATATATTATTATTTTATCGAAGTCAAAAATCGTGAACAGCAGCATTGGCAATTAGGTTTCAACCGACATGTCCTTTAAAATAAGAAGGTGTTGCTCAATTGCACCAATGACTGCAACTCCTGTAACTTGATCGCAACTGCTAGCTTGACAACGACGACGATAGCATACTCATTGCAACTCTTTCACCAGAGAGATAGCCACCCTGAATCCAGCCATTGTACTTATCATCAAGGGCCTCCCCAGCAAAATAGAGAGTGGTTGGCAATCTCAAGTCGTTTTCGGTGGTCTCTTTGTCGCCTTCAGGCACGCCTGTCAAACCCCTCCCAAGATTCCTGTATGGAACAGAGGCGAATGCTCCTTTGGGGAAGTACGAGTAGGATCCGCAAAACAAAGGATTGCGAGACCAATCCGTCGTGGTTACAGCAACTGGTCGGCATTCCTCTCTTGAGCGACCACCACCGAAGCCTTGGAAAAATAGGTCTTCAATTTCATTTTTGAGTTGTTCCTCTTCCAAAGTTTCCACCCTTCTAGCTTGAGCACCGCCTAAATAACACATCAGCAGATTGTCTTTTGCATTCTTGTATCTCATCCATAGTGGATAATGTCCTCGATTGCCTTCGCCTTTGGTGACGAACAAAAAATAGTCCTTATTGTCGGGCCACAGTTGACAGTCGAATTTGGCGTAAACCTTGGCAAAATTGAACATTTTCATCTCCCCCAGAGCTGCACGTTTCCAAGCCGGCAAGGGCGGAACAAATGCAATGGCATTACTTTGCAGAACTCCGATGCTTACAGTGCTCACCACAGCGTCTCCGTGAAATTCCGCCACGGTGCCCGTCTTTACATCCTTCGCAATAACTTTGACATTTCCCGGTGCATAGTGAATGCTTTGAACCTCCATTTCCATTCGTATAATCGTTCTAGTGGAATTCGTTCCCTGCTTTAAATCATGCACCATTCCATCAAAGATGGAATTCAGTCCACGAGAGTCTTCCACAAAAATCTCATCTTGACCTAATTCTACGTCGTTAGCCCCTGGTCTCATGTCGTATTCGGCACTCAAGTTTTCTAAAGATTCCGCCACCCATACTTCCAAGACATTATGTTCCACAGCCCGCTCCACATCGTTCAATTCAGATTTTGGAGTCCATCCATGCTGTTCCAAAACTTGTCTCACACTCGTGTTGGTATTACTATTAGCATTCGAGTGTCTGCCTTCTGCTTCTGCCTGTTTCCTTGCAGCCAGTGCACGGTCGTATATATTATCAAACCGCTTAACTTGTTCCATGTATATTTTTGTGACGTCATTATTTGCTTCATTTGAATTTGTGCAGTCTAGCACCATCATACCGTCGGGATTCTCTCGTTCACTGGGATGACCTTGCAGTTCAATGTCTTGAGCCAGCTTCCAGATGGGATTATCAAAGGCTGCTTCTCTTCCACTGATCCAGTTGGCTCCCATTTCGACCGTGTGCCCTTCAAATTTGAAATTGCGGACACGACCACCGATGTAATTATTGGCTTCCAAGATTGTGATTTCTCGGAACGCGGTAGAATCAGCAACCAGCAGTGCGTGTGCTAATTTGATCCCAGCGGCTCCTGCACCGACAACAATCAAAGATTTGCTGGATGCTGTGCGTTGGTTTTCGGTTGTCATGGTTAATGGCTGAGTGGATGGTGTGGTGTGTGAGGGTTGCGCCCGAATTCAGGATTAATTATTTGTCCGAGAGAGTTGCGAAATTGTTAATGAAGAGAACGATCTTTTTGATCATAATAGTAGACTAGTCTAGCAACAAGTAGTCTTTTTGTACTATGGCTGATGTTGACTCCAGGCACTAAATTCTCGTAATAATAAATCAACAAATCATAGTGCGAAAAATTTATCACGATTGTTTGTTGGATGCACAGTGTTCCCAATAATTAAAAGAAAAAGCAAGGTTCCCGTAGTGCAGTAGCCATCATATTATGTAAAGTCTCTCCACTGGAGCTTCTTTATTGACGTCGAAAACATCTCCGGGATATTAAACGAGAATCAGAATTGCAGCAAACAAGCACAGTTCCAGAATAGTATTCAAAAAAGGGATTTTCTCCTATGGGAACACAGCAGCAGACTGTCTCGCCACATTATGGAATGATATATTATTTTGCTGGAGGGGGGGGGGGGGGGGGGGGGGTCATTCGTTTCTCAATGCGCGCGGCTGCGGGTCGAGGGAGGGGGGGGCTTTCCTTCACTCTCCCAATTTCCACGACCAAGTGGAAGCCTGACCTTTTTGAAGC
>Ga0100402_1005471_pt1 | contig 12949 bp, 16 predicted proteins | sample CryGeyme20150102_FD_80419 | JGI IMG/M metagenome (GOLD analysis project Ga0100402, IMG submission 80419) | Groundwater microbial communities from Crystal Geyser aquifers in Utah, USA - Crystal Geyser metaG 2015-0102 | ecosystem: Environmental > Aquatic > Deep subsurface > Groundwater | place...
CAACCCCAACCCCAAATATTTATCGAATAGTACAAACATCAATTGTAAATCAGTATATTGCCTAGGACTATCTTTCTCTGACGGAACTCAGCAGTTTGAGTCTTTATTCGTTTTTCCTCAATATTTTGGCCACATTTGTTAGATCTTCTGAACTTTCATTGAACTTTCCTCTGCTGAGCTGTATCGTCGAAGAGGTCAGGTCTGCCTTCCTATTGAAAAAACTTTCGTTGTACATTATTACTGGCACTTTGCATGCACTCTTATTCAGGTTCATCTAATCTAACTCATAATCTGGATCATTGGGAAAATCTGTCATTTTACTGTGAAAAAGTTTCAAATATCTGGTCTGTTTTGACGGGATAGATTTAAGTTATTTTCTGAGACTTCTTAAACTCGATGTTATCTGCTCAGAATTTTGTTTGATTTTGTGATCAATTTATCGAAGCATGTTGCTGACATTTGTTAGATTTTCTTTTTCTCTCTTCAGATAATTGTTTCTCTTTTTCCTTCGCCTTTCTTCCCTCATCTCTTGCCTTCTCCTCTCCTAAAGCATCTACCTTTGAGCTTTCTCTTGCTGCTCCAAAATATATCGATTTCTCCTCAAAATCTCCATATCATACTCATGCTTCCTTTTTGCTTATAGATGTCTTTGCTCAGCAAAACTAAGATCTGGCATTTAAGAAACCTGAGTTCGACCGATGCTGGGATAGTATCTTTCCTATCCCTTCGGTTTATTTCTACTTCTTCTATATTACTCGGCATCTTTTCTAAATTTTTATAGCATGTCTCGCTGAATGATGTAATTGCTGGCCTTGTACCTTTAAACTACTTATTCGGCAACGTGGACACCCTCATCTCCGAATTCGTAGGCTTTATTAGTGACTCTGCTGTTGTTTTGAATAAGTTTGTTGCTTTTGTTGCCGGAGTCTAAGTTGAAAAACCTTCGAGCTGGTTGTATTCCATAGCCGTGATACTACTATGACTCTTTTTTAGCTTTAGAAGGACTAAAGGCTTTTTATAAACTGTGGTCATCATCATTGGTCATTCTGATCGACCTATGTGTGGGATTTTACTGAATATTTTCGATAGAGCCTTGCTCCTAGGATGGAAAGGTTATTGGAAGGGCTGAGAAATGCATGGATTGAGGGTGGGAGCTGATGAGTTAGTTTGGGTTCATTATCTTGTCGAGAGTAGCAAAAAACTGAAAATTAAAGTCGATTCTTCGATTATACAAATTCAATATGCCTACAAGTGGTTTAGATCATTTTGGTTTACTTTTCGGTAATGTTATTGTGGCCTAACTATACTCTTCGCTCAAGGGACCGCCTTGACCTAGAACAAATTTTCCAAATTTTTCCTATCGGCCTTTTTATTTTTATAGTTTTTGACGAATTCTCATACCAATCTCGGCAATGCTCAAATTTTAAAGATCCTCTTATTCTGCCAAAATATGACTTGGGGGCTCGATTGTTCTGCTGTTTTTCTTATCTCTTGGGTCAACCATTCCAAGGCCAGCTCTACTGAATCCTTTTCTTTGCTTTTTTAAAATTTGGCTCAAGTATTTGGAGGCGTCTTTCCTAAATGACTCAAAATATACCCTTTGGCGAAGGAGACTCCCATCTTGGATGATAGACGCTTTCTCTTGAAAAAATCGTCCAAACAAGCCAGATCTTCCAGCTATTGGGGAACCGGATATCCTGAATTTTAGAAAGTTTTGACCAAAGAGATAGCAAACTTAACATCTGAGGTGCTCAGAAATGAGTAAGCCTTTCCTGTTTATCCTGCCCTACCGCCTCGACCGATTCTGTGAATATAAGCTTCTATTTGCTTTGGGCACTCAAAATTCACCACAGTCTTTATGTTTTTCACATCGATTCCTCGTGCTGCAATGTCAGTGGCCACCAGCACTTGAGACTCTCCTTTGAAGCTGTTCATGATGACTGTTCTTTCATACTGATTTTTATCTCCATGCAAAACCAAAGAGGGAACTCCCAATCTATCTTCGATGAACTTTCCTATTTCTTCGCATGTTTCTCTCTGGTTAGCAAAAACAAGGACCTTTCCTTAAATCAGAAGTTCATGAAAATGTCTGATCATCCACTAAAACTTTTCGTCTCTCACTTGAACAATCACCACATTTTGCATCACATCCTAGTTTGCTGCTCCTTCTTACCCGACATTGATCCTGATTGGAGTCGAGATAATATCGTTGACGAGAAATTGTGTTTGTTTCTTCATGGTTGCTGTGAAGAGTAAGGTTTGTCGATCTTATCTTGTTTGACCAACAATCGACCTAATCTGCTGCTAAAAGCCAAGAGACAACATTCTGTCAGCTTCGTCCAATACCAGGTAAGTAACTCGCATTAGAGATGTTGCCTTCTTCCTCAACATTTCGATTAGTCGCCCTGGTGAGGCAATCAATATATCAACTCCTGCTTTCAAGAATTTCCACTGCTAGTGCTTGTTCTCTCCACCAAGTAAACAGCTTATCCTGAGGTCATACTTCTTTGAGTATTTCTTGAGTTATACATAAATTTGTTGGCACAGCTATCGAGTTGGTCCCATGACAATAGCTGAAGGTCCTTCGTTTTTGCGAGCAGATGGTCGATCAGCTACATGGACTATTAGAGGAAGGACATAGGCTAAGGTTTTTCCGCTTCCTGTTTTAGCAATTCCGACGATATCTCTTCCTGATAAGGCTGCAGGTAGGGCTATAGCTTGGATGGGCGTTGGCTTTTCGAACCCTTGCTTTATTAGTTGTCTTTTGAGTTTATCCTCGAACTAGAGGTGAGCAAAACTGACGATAGGCCTGGGAATCTATGTTCCAGATACTTTGATTTCCATTTCTTTCCTGAGTTAATCCCAAAATACATGATCTTCTTGACTTCCTGCTCTGAAAGGGCTGATATTTAAGGATGTTCCTGGTAAAAATTCTTCTCAAAATCTTACAGTTCCACAGTTGAAAAGTCAAAAGGTTTGAGCTGCTCAATGATCTTTTTCTCTTTCTTGTGTTCAGACAGGTCATTTTATTCATTCGAAAGGATCTCATCTTCATGCTATCTATCGATCAATTCATGATTCTCAATTTCTTCATACTACATCGGCTCACCCTCATTTTCTTGTTCATAGTTATATGGTTTTTCATACTTTTTAGGAGCTGGTAAATTTTATTGTTTCTGAGGGTTCTTTTCCTCCAGATCGTTCATGAATGCATCAAGAGGATCGATCTCATCTTATCCGATTTCTTAGTGAATCGAAGGATCTTCCTCCTCTAGAAGCTGTTAGTCTTCCGAGTCAGAAGCCATTTGCTAACTATACATTCATGTACTTGGTGATGCTTCCAATTCATATAAAATACAGATCATAGCCGGACCTCAACTGTGTATGTATCGAGAACTCTCTCAGAATCGTCCTACAGGCATAGAATGCATTCTACTTTGACGAAGCAGATCAGGTTGAGAGCGAAGTAGTCACAGTCGCTGTCTTAGCGAATTTTTATGAGATTTTAGAGCTTTTTATAGACCACTTTAGGCTCTTTGGAAATGAGGGAGTTCAGATAACATTTGAGGATAACTCTTTGCTGAAATATAAGACCTTTCGAGGCTACAACCAGGTTCGATTCTGCTTTGCTGACTCTACACTTGTTTTCCTCGATCGTGGTGTCTTGATCCTCATATTTTTCTTTGTTCTCTAAGCACCTGATCAAAATGTCGGTTCCCATCCCTCGATAGTCTGAATTTTATGGTTGCTGCAAAAGTTAATTGATTCGAGCGATAAGATCTTCCTATTCGACACCGAGTTTATAGACCAAAGATAATTATTTCAGTTTGGCTTTGTTCTTTTCGCAATCTGGCTGTCTGCTCATCTTGCATCTGAGGGCGCTCAGTAAAAACTTATGAAATTATTGAGAAATTTATTCTTCCCACTCAATCAAAGAAACCAGGTGATTGTTAGACATTATTGAAAAATCGAGTTTATTTGATTCTGGCTTCATCACTGAATCTGAGTCAAAAAGATATATCTCTACATCCCGAATGTATAGCATATGTCTGGAAAAGTGAAGAGGTAGTTGTTCCCGATTGTCGAGCTGTTTCCACCACTGATAGCAGAAGATCATTTTGGCTTTGTATGTTATGCTTTTCCAGTTGGACTCGTTCTGGTCTAAAATGTTGAGCTTTCCTATAATTTTATCGATCCAGCGGGCATACTTCTTTCCCAAACTCATCAGCATTCGATAGATGAACTTTTTGTCGGATTTGTTGTTCTGCAGAGTCGGAAATACCTTATCCAGTATTGCCAGCAAGAGTGAAGGATCATTGATTGAAACAGCTGACAGAGTCTAATAGACATAGTTTCGCATGTTGGTCCGATTCTATCTCAGACACATCATCAAGGTTTAGAGATCTTCTTTGTTGAGGAGCTGATCTTTGAGGTGTTTGGAAGCTTTGAGTGTCTCTTCCCTGACTCTTTCATGTTCATCATTTAACATGTAGATTATGATGAGCTTGAGATCCTCAGGTTTGATGTATTTCCGGAAAAGAATGAGAATCTGCATGCAAAGCTGTCTGACCTAACTGAATTCATCCTCAAGAACATGAAGGAAAAGACCCTTCACATATGACACTTCTTTAACCAATTTTTATTTCTCGATCATGAGAGGAAGCACTGTTTTGAAGATACCTCCCCACTCTTTTTCTACATTCTCCAAATTTTATCCTATTTTTTTCATAGTCTTCAAGGCAGCAACTCTGATCTTCAGGTCGAAAGACCTCATTTTGAGTGCTAGATAGACAATGGTGGCATTGAGCAGCTCTGCAGTCTTCAAGACAGAAGTAAGCAGCTCAGGCAAGCTCTCAATGATGTATATCTCAAATGCCTGATGTTTGATAGTTATTTTCATTGTGATGAGCTCCTTAAGAAATTTATGAGCAATGTGAGTGTAGTTTGGTTAATTGATCAATTTAAGAAAAAAGAGCTGATTGATATTCTGACTGGAGGTAAGCAGATGGAAAGAGTGGCAAGTGATGAGTTGGTGAATAGACTCATCTTGATAGGCAATAGCAAAGAGTGTGTCAACAAAAGATGAGTCAAGCTACTGCTGCCTATCTGTAAAATAGGACTATAGTATTTCTTTTTTTAGTTAGGGGGCTGGCTGTTTTGACAGCGGGAACTACTCGTCCATCATATCAACTTAAATTATATATTTTTGACTTGGGCAGGGATATAATCGGATAGATTAAAATGTATGACAGTTAAAGAACGGACTATCTCGAAATCATCAATTCCCTCCTTAGCGTATCTCCTATCAGATTCAGTCCAGAAGGTAGTGGGAGCAAGTGCCATAAATTGTCAATTTATCGATCAAAGCCATGACTAGACTATTCGAGGAATACTCATAATCATTCCTTGAGCACAAAACTCTAATAAATGAGCAATCCATCCAGTACTGCTGTCTCTGACTTAGGATGAGGGAGTTGGAGCTAAGTTTGAAGGACAAAGTGAGTAAAAAATAAGTCTAAGGCGAGTTAAATAATGTTTGGAATTCAAAACATCCCAAAAGGTAGGAAGACAGTGTCAGTTAGTATGATCGACTTGTCAAGGAATCCCGATATTCGAGAAACAATCCTCCCACTATTGAAGAGTTGAAGACGATTGCAGAAATAGTAGCGGAGAAACAAGGCTAGGAAACAAGGCACAATCTGAAGAATGATCTGCTGTCTCAAAAATTAGAAATTGAGGATAAAATATCAAGGTTGAGGGAAGAACTCAAAGGGAAAATCAGTGATATTGAGAGAGAAAAGAAGGAGTTTATGAGTGAATGTCGGCAAACTTGTAGTAGAATAGAGGAATCACATGCCAGACCTACCTATGGTCAGACAGAGGAAAAGATGAGTTTGTTGTAAATGAGCAACAAGAGAATGACAGAAGGTATGAGCCACTTGGTCAATCACATCCAATAAAATTTCTTAACAAAACAGGAGGTAAACTTGTTGATGGAGAAGTAAAGAGAAAAGAAATCTCCAGCAAAAGTAAAAGCCAGATAACACGACAAAAAGTACAAAAATGAGGAGACTTAACTTCAAAAAGAGCTATAAAAACTAGGGAGCAGGATAAAAGGCGAACACCAAAGATAATGGAATTAATTCAGGCAGACAGTGATGAAAGAAATAGGGAAAATGGTTAATTCATAGACAGTTAACAACCTCATCGATACCTTTCAGAAATAAAATTCATAAAAATACAAAAATGTGACGAACAGTATCAGAAAATTGGAAAGCAAGCTTGACTCCTTGCCAAAGTAGCTTGAAAGGCCTGCAAAATAGATTCACATCAAGAGCTAAAAGCGTCCCTAAAAGAGATCTTCTCCTTCCAAATCGATCTAAAGCATTCAGCACAGTCTACAGAGACTATAAAGGACGATAGTTGATAAGCAAGCAGGATAGATCAAAACAATTCAGAAGCAGGTTGAGTAAAGGATCAACTCTTACGACCAACGTCTGATCAAATAACTTGACAGGAGATAGATGCATCTCTGTGAGGTGATTGAATAAACCTACAACCAATTCGCCAACGCACAGGGGCAAGACTAAGGAGGCAACATCAAAAGTGCATTACAAAAGTTATTCAGCACTAATTTATACAGCAGGTATATTTACATTGGCTCAAAGGAATGCAGGAAGGATAATTGCATACCTTGGTAAAAAGAGGCATTAAACAATGTGGTCGATAACTTTGTTTGGAAAAAGGATATCATCCTCATCAATGCACCTGGAATATATAAGGTAGAAGTTGGGCTCTATGGAGATGTTTAGACAGAGCCTATGTTGCTAGTCAATGGAGATCCAGTGGCAGAGTTAACTAGAGCACCCAATAGTAGAACCTCTGGAACAAAAATGAGAGGAGCCATCCTCAGCTAGGTGCTTCTTTTACCAGCAAAGGCCAAAATCTCTGTGCGGGTAGGGGAGCATTTCCACGGACAGGCCTTTATTGAGCTGAGGCAAATGTGATTGATATGGCGTTGCATTCTAATATAATAGTTTTGGCGGGATGGAAGGGAAATTGGTCAACCAGTTCATGAACTAAAAGGCAGGAATGAAGGAAGTTGACAAACAAAAAATAGCGGAAACTATCGAAAGATTGACTGCAGGGAGTCCTAAGGCTTTACACTAGAAATAAATGCAGGAAAAGAGGGCTCTATAGATAGCAGAAATGCTGAAGAAATGCTTGAGCTTTAGTCATGAACAAAGGGAGGAAATCAAGAAATAATGGTGGAAGGACATGAATGATATCAGGCAGACGAGAGTTTTGGATCGATACTGGGCTCATTTCGATTTTGACATGTTTTATATTGCCTGCGAACTCCTCGACAGGTAAATATTTAAAGATATAGGCCTGAACTCAAAGGCAAACCTTGTGCAGTTGGAGGAAAAAGCTCAGTGCTTTGTACTGCTAACTATGAAGCTAGAAAATATGGACTTAGAGCTGCAATGCCTTCCTTCATAGCTTTAGAACTCTGTCCTCAGGTTGTTCTGTTTGAGCCGAATTTCATAAAATACAAACACTTTTCCAACATCTTCAAAAATATTCTCTCTACTTACGATCCTTAGATCTAGTCACATGGCCTCGACTAGGCCTATGTTGATTTTACTAATCACCTGACTGGAAAATCAGTCGCATAAATTGAATAGTTCGTCCATGACATCAGAAATAGAATTTTTGAAGCGACAGGATTAACAGTCAGTTGTGGAGTGGGAGCCAACAAAATGTTAGCTAAAATGGCATCTGAAGAGAGAAAGCCAAACGATCAATTTGTACTGGAGAATGATGCCAAAACAATTGAGAAGTTTATGGCTGAGAAAAAAATAAGAAAGATTCCTGGAGTCGGTCCTGTCAATGAGTACTATCTCAAAGGTCTGAGCATTGAAACAGCAGCAGATGTGCTAACGAATGTGGATGTATTGACTATATGTTTTTCCAGACAATCTGCTGAATTTTTTGTGTCTGCTGCTCTCGGTTTAGGATCAATTTAGCATGAATTTAAGGAGAGGAAGTCAGTAGGCAAATCATAGACCTTCAAAGTAACAGATGATATCAACTTCCTTAAAGATCGGCTTAAAGATCTATGTTAGCAGGTATCGATGGAACTACAAGAGCTGGGCTTTCTGACCATGAATGTAGTCTTTACATATCAGACTCACAATTTTGAGAGGCGAGATAAGACATTTAACTTGATCAAATATACTGATCAGCAAGCACCACTTTTCTAGGCAACTATTGACTTTTTGAAAGGGCTCAAAACCAGAGTAAGACTGTTGGGCGTCAAATGCAACAATATGATGAAGATCGAGGACTATAAAAAACAGCAGCTCTTCAAATACCTTGGAAACTAGAAGAAAATTGCCTAGGCACTTGAGCCTCAAATTAACTCAGTCGAGCACATTAAGCAATTGATGAGGAACGATGTGGCTGAAACAGGCAAATTTTTGTGCCCGATCTGTAATGAAATGATAGATTGCAAGGGTAATGTGACAATATTCAACAAGCATGTTGACAAATGTTTAATTCAAGGCGAAAATACAAACAATCCTGAGCCAACAGTTGATAAAAACGATATAAAATCTGAAGCCAGATCAGTCCAGAGCAAAAGTACGAGGCCGAAATCGAAGAAAGGAGCAACTGCTACCTTGACTGAATATTTTAAGAAAAAATGATTGAAGTTCTATAGCTTAGTATTCCTTCTTATATTTTATATAAATGCAGTAATCAAGAAGAAAGGCCCAAATCAAGTACAGCTTCTCTAAACCGGTCAATCATAATCAGACTATGAGTATGTATAAATCTTCCTCGAGGCTGCTCACAGAAACTCCCTCTATGAATAGCTTTGAACCTGAAAATACTAGCTTCACAGGATTCAACTTCCAAAAGAAAGGGTTAAAATATCGAGAGCATACAATATCTACAGATCAGTCAACAGGCCTATAGCGTTCCAAAAAGAAAAAATATTTTCTGACTGTAGTATCCAGATTGCCAACTGTAAAGTCATGCAACCGCCTTCAATGAACAAAACAAGATGAAGAGATGATTTTTAAAATACTTATGGTGAATAATAGTATGTCATGATCAAGCCTTGGCTTTTGTTGACTTTCCCTTGCCTTTGCCCTTTCCTTTCTTCTTCTTGGGCTTTCTCTTCTTCATTATTTCTGCGTGGAGTTATTTGATATGATGGGAAACGGTGTCAGGCAGTTCGAAGAGGAAAACTGTCTTGTTGTCCTTTACCTCGTTCAAGAGCTTCCTGGCAACTCCATCGGGAATCCAGTTATTTCTGAAATTGTACTTGGCGATGGACTGATTGTTTTTGACAATCGAAACCATTTATTTTTCTATTTTTTCCTCAATAGAGTCCCCAATGTCCTCCTTGTAACCCAGAATGTTGATCTGAACGTCAGCCAGATTCAACTTTTAGAGCTTGTCGCCACAGCTGTTGACTGCTCTGAGGATTTCATATGCTCCTTAGTTATCTAGAGGATTTCCCATCAACTTTAGAGTCCTCAGTTTGCAGTTTATATGAGCCAGGATCTATTGAATATACTTGGTGCATCCTTTATCTAGGCCGCAAAAGTTGAAGGATAATTTTTATATTCTGGAGTTCTATCTGAGTCCCATTGATAAATTGGCAAGTCCAGAATTTCCAATTTCATTGTTGTCAAGCTTCAACTTGACGATTGTTTCGTTTTTTAGAGTCTTGCCCAAAAATTAACACCCCAAAGCTGTAATTTTGTTGTCCATCAGATCCAGATACTCGACTGTGCGGACCTTGTCGATATAGTTGCAGATACTGCGAAGGCCCTAATCCTGGAGGTCCACCTTCCACAAGCGAACGATCTTGAGATGCTGGTAGTTGAGGTCTGAAAGGGTGTCCATGAATGCTCGTATTTGGATTGGTCCAAGTTCCTCCCACAGTCTCAACTGCATAGTCAATGAGTTACTGTATCTAGTTTGCCTTCCTCGATGGCGAACTCGAGCTTATCCTTGATTATCTTGACAGGTAGTATGCCGTTGTGTTCACACTTTCTCTTATAGGCAAGGGGAAGCTTGAGGGTGGACTCGTCTTCCTCGGGCTTGGCAGTCTTCTTTTTCTAAGTCATGGAAAATATAATAAACTCTCAAATGTGTAGAAGATTACTGGACAATGCTTTTTCCCTTTTATTTCTACCCAAAAAAGCGCAGAGGGAGAGATCTGGCTTCAGTAACAGTGAAACGATGGTTTTTGACAGGGATTATTTTAGCTCCTATTTCATGTGAAAAATTGACAAGAATCACAAGACTCTACTTCACCAACAAAGGCCACCCTCCTCCTGAAAGCTTGTCGGGGGATATGATCTCTATTAGTAATTTAAATAAATTTCATGTTGATCGGATATTTAGTATTGTGTCTTTTGAAAGCAGATGTGTTTCCCAGGCGGCTAATGAGCTCGTGAGCAGTAAATTAAGCTAGTGTATGGCTCATACCCAATATTTATATTCGAGTAGGTGGAAACGTCAGCTACGTGAATATGATGGAAATGTATGAATCGAATCAAAAAAGTTTCATTTTGAGTTAAATTTGTGAATACTCCCCGGCAGCTGTTAAGTGGGTAGTTTGTTATAGTCCTAAGTAAATAATTTTGCATTTTAATTCTTAATGGAGGAAGGACCAGAAGCTCGAGTTAAGATTGAGCTCAAGTTGCATCCAGAGGTTGCTCTCAAAAGAGAGGACTAGAGCGCCCCTATCACATAGAAAGGTTTCCGCAAAAGCAAAAAGGATGCTTTGAAGGAAAAAAAACTGCTGAAGTTGGTTGAAAAGAAGTAGCCAAGCTCGGAGGAACTAGAGACCGAGGCTGTCTCCACCCGAAATAAAGAAGAGGAGCTAGCCATCTGCGACCTCAAACACTCTGAGCCAAAAGAGGCAATTCAATCCAAGTCAACTGCTGAAAATGCCAGCACCCAACTTTCTAAGCTGATAGTCAAGCCTAGTTACATCAACTTGGTCAACGGGGCTAAACTAGTGGGGAATATCGGTCATGGGTCTGCCCTACTGAAACGACCTGTACTATAAGGTGACTATTTTATGGAGTTTATCCTGAGAGGGGACACCAAAAAGGACAAAAAGACAACATATCCTTCCGCAGCAAGGTTAGGCATCTGCATCAACAACTTTGACACGGCATACCCCCTTGGATGCCAAGGAAGCATCGGATACAAGAGTAGAGACGGAAGCATTATCTACAACAACTAATGCATCGGAAAAACTTAACCCTATTCGGTTGGAGATGTCATTGGTGTTTGCATGAGATTGGCTCCTCCCAAGAAGCACAGCAAGCCTGAGGAAGTAAACTAAGGTAGCACGGTCGAGTTTTACAAGAATGGAAGGCTTGTTTTTGAGTACTCGTCCCTCAAGCAGCTGTTCTATTGTTTTGGATTAAGCACATTCAACTACAGCCAGGTGGAGGTATGCCTAAAATAGGAGGGAGTGTTCAAACCTCACGATTCCCGGCATTATTTTACCTCCTTCAAATAGCCAATCCTCTACAGGGACATCCTTAACAGCAAGCTCTTCAAGATTTGAGGATCAAAATGATATCATTAACTCTATTTTTAACGATACTTTTATTATTCTACTCCCACCGTTATTTTTTACATAATACCAGTAAAAGTCTTAAATATACCTGAATCCTCAAAGTACGCCAAAACAGGATCTGACCCAATATCAACTTTCCTTCTTGGTTGGTTCTTCCATTTCTTCATCTTTTTACATAACCTTTTTGTCCAGTTATTTCAACATGTCCAGAGTTTGTTTCTCAAGGATGGTCTATTTAACTGCCAAAGCGTCAAAGTTTTCCTCTCCTTTCCTGATGCCCTGAATGATGCCCTCTGAGGTGCCCTTGTCGTACTAGACTTGTTGCATTATCGATGTGTACATGATTGTTTTCTGGTTCATCCTGGTCGTCCACCATTTGCTGGTCATCAGAGATGACTGCAGAACGGAGATCAAAGCATTTGTACACATATACAAGACTATACCTGAAGGCCAACTGCACAGGAAGGGATACCAGACGATCAGAAAGACCTGACAGACTCTTCGTATTTTGGTTATGAGTGTCTTTTCGTTTTAGGGCGTGATGTATCTTTGGAAGTTGAAGTAGTAAAGGGCTATGGTGAGTGTTGGGAGGATGAAGTAAGGGTCGATATCGCTGAAGTTCTACCTCGATCAAAAGGTACTGTGATGTGGAGAAAGGAGGCACCTGACAGTTCAGGGCACGTGAGCAGTTTGCGTATTCCAAATATCATAGAAATCAACAGAGGATAGTAGGCTAGGTTATAGACGAAGACTGTGCTGAGTCTGAAGTTTTCTTGCTTGGCGATGTCTCTGTATATTTTTATCGTGTTTTTTAGCTTTGCGAAAAATCCTAACTCGGAGTAGTTCCATGATTATTTGAGATAGACCAGTACAGGAGAGACGGGACCGATTTTTGAGAATCTTTTCATTTGAATCAAGATGAGCGGAAAAATAGTGAGCCTGACAAAAAGGGCTGATAAGGCGAGGACGCTCCACCAAGGAAGGCCTATGAGAGAATTTGCCCAGAGAATCTGATCTCTGATTTAGAGAATCAAGGGTTCCAGAGGTCTGAAGATCCAGGGTATTCTGGACAGGTACTAGGTATCGAAGTTGATAAACCTGAGCTGAATCTATCTTCACTTACGAATTTTTAATCTTTGGATGAGAAAGCAAATCTATTTTTCCTCAAAGTGAAAGGTGTTGCAATCAGGCGAAGGGCAGGCTGGCTGAAAGCTCTTATATTTATCATAACTAATCTTATAATATTAACATGGGGTTGGGGTTGGGGTTGGGGTTGGGGTTGGGGTTGGGGTTGGGGTTGGGGTTGGGGGTGGGGTTGGGGTTGGGGTTGGG
>Ga0100402_1005472_pt1 | contig 12949 bp, 14 predicted proteins | sample CryGeyme20150102_FD_80419 | JGI IMG/M metagenome (GOLD analysis project Ga0100402, IMG submission 80419) | Groundwater microbial communities from Crystal Geyser aquifers in Utah, USA - Crystal Geyser metaG 2015-0102 | ecosystem: Environmental > Aquatic > Deep subsurface > Groundwater | place...
ATGATCATTACCGATGATGAATCCTTGGCCAAACATGCGAAACATATCACCACGACCGCAAAGATTCCCCATTCGTATGAATTCATCCATGACGAGATTGGCTACAACTACCGGCTGCCGAACATCAACGCAGCATTAGGGTGTGCGCAAATGGAGACCTTGCCGCGCCTGCTGGAAAGCAAGCGCCAGATCGCACTGGCTTATGCAGGCTTCTTCGAGCAAGCTGGAGTCGAATTTGTAATAGAGCCAGAGCATGCCAAGGCAAACTACTGGCTCAATGTGCTTGTGCTGGAAGACCGGTCGGCGCGCGATCAATTCCTGAAAGAACTGAACGAAGCCGGTGTGATGTCGCGGCCAATATGGAGATTGATGAACGAACTCGAGATGTTCCGAGAATGCCAGTGTGCCGACCTGTCTAATGCCAAATGGCTTGAGGAGCGCGTTGTGAACATCCCCAGTAGCGCGAGAGTCCAATGAAACCGAAACTGATATTGATTGGCGGAGGTGGACACTGCGCTTCCTGCATTGACGTGATCGAGCAGGAGGGAAAGTTCGAGATTGCGGGCATTGTTGATAAAGACCCCTGCGGCAAAGAGCTTCTTGGATACCGGTTTTTGGGCAAAGACGACGATCTTTTAAGCCTGCGCTCAAGCTGCAATTTCGCGCTCATCACCGTCGGTCAGATCAGGAGCCCACAAGCGCGTATTCGGCTTTTCGAACATGCCAAGTCACTGGGATATACGTTGCCAACGATCATTTCGCCGAGAGCCTATGTTTCCAGACATGCATTCGTAGGAACAGGGTCAATCATCATGCACGATGCGTTGGTCAACGCACGCGCCACCATCGGCATCAACTGCATTATCAATACCAAAGCTCTGATTGAGCATGACGCTATCGTCGGGGATCATTGCCACATATCGACCGCTGCCGTGATTAATGGGGGAGTCGAGGTCGGGTCAGGTTCTTTTGTGGGTAGTAATGCGGTTACCAAAGAGGCTGTTGTTACCAAGGGAAGCGCTTTCATTAAAGCGGGATCATTATTTACGGGCCATACAAATGACTAGAACTTTTGTTATTGCCGAAGCCGGCGTCAACCATAACGGTTCATTAGAATTGGCCAAAAAGCTTGTGGACGTGGCTGCTGAGGCGGGTGCGGACGCGGTCAAATTTCAAACTTTCAAGGCGGATAAGCTTGTCAGTAAAACCGCCCAAAAAGCCGACTACCAAAAGCAAACGACCTCAGCGGGAGAGTCTCAATATGAAATGATCAAAAAGCTAGAGCTGGATGAAGATGCTCATCGCACACTTATCAGCTACTGCAATGGAAAACGGATCCTGTTCCTCTCGACACCGTTTGATCACGACAGTATTGAACTACTGAATCATTTTGGGATGCCAATCTTCAAGATTCCCAGCGGCGAGATCACAAATCTGCCCTATTTGCGGCACATTGGGCGTCTTGGTAAAGAGGTGATCCTATCAACCGGAATGGCCGACCTTGGCGAGGTGGAAGACGCATTGAATGTCTTAACCGGGGAAGGAGTTCCCAAAGAAAAGATCACGGTGTTGCATGCCACAACCGAATATCCGTGCCCTATCGACGAAGTTAACCTTCGGGCCATGCAAACAATGCGGAATGCTTTCGGCGTGAAGGTTGGATATTCCGACCATACCCAAGGAATCGAAGTGCCGATAGCCGCAGTTGCAATGGGTGCCAGTGTGATTGAGAAACACTTCACGCTGGATCGAACCATGGAAGGACCTGACCACAAGGCAAGTCTAGAGCCGAATGAACTCAAGGCGATGGTGCGCGCTATTCGAAACATAGATCAGGCGATTGGTGACGGAATCAAGAAGGCAAGTAAAAGCGAAGCGAAAAATATCCAAATTTCACGCAAAAGCATTGTCGCGGCACGGCCAATCAAGGCGGGTGAAATATTCGGCTCGGAAAACCTTGCGGTCAAACGTCCCGGGGCCGGCATCAATCCGATGCGTTGGGATGAAATCATCGGACAAGTGGCGCAACGCGATTATTTGCCCGATGAAGTGCTTTAATTGGACGCGGGATAGCTGATGGATAAAAATATTGCCAATTGGGATGACATATACAGCAACAGCAAGGCTGGGAGCTTCTTAAGCTATCCCAATGAAAATTTAGTCACCTTGTTTTTTCAGAACAGGAAAGATATCAACCTGAATGGTAGATGTCTGGATTACGGCTTTGGCTCCGCCAACAATGCCGAGTTTCTTATTCAGCACATGCAGGAGTTGTACGGCATTGAAATATCCGAAAGCAGCGTGAATATTGCGAAGAACAGGCTAGCCAAATTCGGGAACTTCAATCCGGCTAATTTCCTGGTTAGCGGGTGTGAGCCAAATCTAACCGGCCACTTTGATCTGATTGTGGCTTGGCAGATGCTCTACTATAATGACAAACAAGGATTGCTCGCATCGATCGCAAAGCTATATGAATGGCTCAAACCCGGGGGGATGTTGTTGTGCACTTTGATCACGCCCAGAGATGTGAAAGTTAAGAACGCAAAACAGGTTGATGTGGATACCTATGTGATTGATGGGCGGATTCCAACTCAGGAAGGTTGCAAGGTCTTTTCACCCAGAAATGAGCAAGAGTTTCTGGGGTTGTTCGATCGGCTTGAAGTCATTGACTACGGCTATTACGAACGCGCCTCATCCTTATCTGAAAACACGGCATCTGAATATTATTTGGTGGCAAAGAAGACATGATATTTTCCATTCACCAGCCTTGCTATTTTCCATGGCTTGGGCTGCTGCATAAAATCGCATGCAGTGAGGTATTGATTGTGCTGGATGACGTGCAGCTGTCCGACAGCGCGTTTCAGCATCGCAACCAGTTCCTCACGAATGATGGGAAAGTGAAATATCTGACGATTCCCTTTGTGAAACAGAATTACCTTGAAATCCCGTTTAAAGATTTGCAGATCGCCGATCCAGCATGGGGAACCAAGCACAATAACTTTTTGCTGAATAACTACAAGAAGCATCCATTCTTCGATCAGATATATCCTGCAATTCAACCGCTGTTTCAGAAGCAAACAACTTTCTTGTTTGACGCGGTCATGGAGTCGATGAGTATTAGTATGGCTTTGTTTGAAATCGCAACGAAAGTGATCCTGCAAAGTCAGACGAACTATGATCGGGAGGCCAAGAAAGGGGATTTGGTTCTGCAGTTATTGAAGGCTACAAATGCCAAACATTATCTTTCCGGCAAGGGGGCGCAGGCCTATCAGGATGATGCTATCTTCGAGTCAGAAGGGATTGCACTCGAATATGTGAACTTCTCGCATCCCGTTTATGCGCAGAAAAATTCCCAGGAATTTATATCAGGACTGTCTTGTCTCGATTTGCTATTTAATGTGGGCACTAAACAAGCTATTCAGGTGCTTAAGTCGGGAGCCGTCCAATGAAGAAAATACTGGCTATTACAACAATCAGGTCTGATTACGACTTGATGAGTGGTCTTTACCGGCTTCTGAATGGCGATGCCGAAATAGAACTTAAACTGCTCGTTGCCGGCGCACATCTTTCTGCCACCTACGGCAATACCGTTGATCTGATCAAAAAAGACGGCTTTGAAATTCTGGCCGAAATCGAGAGCCTGATTGACTCTGACTCGCAAAAAGCCAGATTAAAGACAGCCAGCATTATGCTTCAGAATGCAGTGGATGTTGTGGCTTCGTGGTCGCCGGATTTGATTTTGTATGCGGGCGACAGGGAGGACGTATTGGTCGGCGGCATGCTTGGCACCTACCTGAATATCCCGACAATACATTTCTTTGGCGGAGATCATGAAAAAGACGGGCATGCCGATACTGTTGTCAGACATGCAACTTCCAAGCTTTCGACATTCCATGTGGTCTCGATAGACCAGCACAAGCAACGGCTGCTTAAGATGGGTGAGTCCGCCAACAGAATATTTGTCGCAGGCAGCATCGCGCTCGACAAATTTGTTCAGCATCGCAACGGAACGCCGGCTGAAACAAAAAAACTGTTACCTGAAGGCAAGAACCTGGATGGATATGCGATGGTGATATACCACCCCGTAGACCAGGAAAAGGCCGATGCCGGAGCCTGTTTCGAGAGTATTCTTCTGGCGTTAAAAAAGTCAGGAATCCCGGCGATTGTAAGTTACCCCAATAGCGATCCCGGCAATCATCTGATTATCGAGAAGATTTCTCAGTATGAGAACGATCCGGCATTCTGGTTCTACAAGAACCTAAATCGCGAAACCTTCCTGTCTTTGTATAAGCAGGCCAGGTTTCTCATTGGAAATTCGTCCTCCGGCATTCTCGAGGCCGCATCTATTCCTCTGGGGGTGATCAATGTCGGGTTGCGACAAAAGGGAAGGTACTGCGGTGACAATGTTCTCTTTTGTGACAACTCAAAAGACGACATTGAAAAATCAGTTTCGAAACTTCTCTCTACCGCCTTCCAGAAAAATATCGCTGAGATGAAGAATCCCTACGGTGATGGAAATAGCTGCGAAAAAGTCTATGAGTTAATAAGAACGACCGATTTCAGCAAGCTGCTGAAGAAGACGGAAGACCCATTGGAGATGAACTAAATATGCAAAAGATTCTGGTGGTCGCAGTTCATCCGGATGATGAAACATTGGGTTGTGGCGGTACATTGCTGAAGCACAAAGCGCAAGGTGATGAAATCCATTGGATGATCGCCACTGCAATGACGGCGGAATGCGGGTTTACACCTGAGGCGATAGCGCGCAGAGCGCGCGAAATAGACACGGTTGCACAGATGTACGGTTTCGACAGCGTGCATCGCTTGGGTTTCGCTGCTGCCAAGTTGGATGAGGTCCCCATGTCGCAACTGGTGGCGGCCATATCACAAGTCTTCGAAAGCGTGCAACCCAATCAGGTATATCTGCCGTACCAGCACGATGTGCATTCTGATCACCAGCATGCCTTCGCCGCAGCTTACAGTTGCACCAAATCCTTCCGTTATCCTTCAGTGCGCAAGGTGATGATGGTCGAGACGCTGAGTGAGACCGACTTTGCGCAATCTGCGAGTGGCGGTTTTGCTCCTAATCTGTTTGTTGATGTGTCGGAAAGGTTTGACCGCAAGATGGAGATCTTGCGGGTATATGAAAGCGAACTAGGCTCTCATCCTTTTCCGAGAAGCGAAGAAAGCATAACCGCGCTAGCAACACTACGGGGTGCGGCGGCCGGGTGTAAATATGCTGAAAGCTTCATGATGTTGAAGGAGATAGCATGAAGCAATACCAGCATATTCTTCTATCTCCGGTCTCAACGATCCGTCGAGCGCTGGAAGTGATCGATTCCGGCGCGATGAAGATCGCGCTGGTAGTGGATGCAAACCAAAAACTCATGGGCACTATCTCGGACGGTGACATCAGAAGGGCGATACTCAAGGGAGTCGGGCTGGATTCCATGATCGAGGGCTTCTACAACACCAGCCCAACCACTTGCGGCATCAATGATTCGAGAGAAAAGATACTCCAGCTTGCCGCCGCAAAGATGATTTACCAAATACCTGTCGTTGATAGCGATGGATGCATCGTCGGGGTTGCCGAAATTGATGAAATGCTGCAGCCCGCAGGGCGATCAAATAAAGTCGTTCTGATGGCAGGGGGATTGGGGACTCGCCTTAGTCCTTTGACGGATTCAATTCCAAAACCAATGCTGCACGTGGGTAAAAAGCCCATTCTGGAAACCATCATCGAGAATTTTGCCAAATATGGATATCGGGATGTCGTCCTGAGCGTTAGTTATAAATCGCATGTCATTGAAGAGCATTTCGGTGATGGAGAAGCCTTCGGGGTAAAGATTAGTTATGTTCACGAGACAAAGCGCATGGGCACTGCGGGTGCCTTGAGTTTGATGCGCGACCAGTTGAGCGAGCCTTTCTTTGTGATGAATGCCGATTTGTTGACCAATGTGAATTTCGAACATCTTCATGATTACCACGAGTCGAACAATGCAATGGCAACGATGGCTGTGCGTGAGTATGACTTCCAGGTTCCATATGGAGTGGTGAACATCTCGGATAGCCAGATCACCTCTATAGAAGAGAAGCCCACCCACAAATTCTATGTGAGTGGAGGCATCTACATGCTGAACCCGGCATCGTTGGATCTCATCCCGAATGACCAGTTCTTTGACATGCCCTCACTCTTCGAAAGCATGATAGCGAGAGGGGCGAATGCACTGTCTTTCCCGATCAGGGAATACTGGCTGGATATCGGGCGCATGAGCGACTATGAGAAAGCCAACAGTGAATATGGCGAGGTGTTCCAATAATGCCCCAGAAGAACACTTTTCTTGCCATCATACCGGCGCGGGGGGGCAGCAAAAGATTGCCGAGAAAGAATGTCCTTGATCTTGGAGGAAAACCGCTCATCGCATGGTCGATAGATGCGGCACGTGATTGCCCATATCTTGATGAAGTAATGGTGACAACAGATGATACTGAGATAGCCAATGTGGCCAGACTGCACGGTGCTAATGTGCCATTCCTCCGGCCCGCTGCTCTGGCAAGCGACACAGCGGCAAGCTTCGATGCGATCAAGCATGCGATTGATTTCTATCAGCATGAACTGGGCAAGGAATTCGATTTTGTAGTGCTACTACAGCCCACCTCGCCGCTCAGGAGTGCAAGGGAAATTTCCGCTGCAATCGAATTGTTGGAGCAGAAGCATGCCGATGCGATCATTTCCGTTTGCGAAGTGGATCACTCGCCTCTCTGGATGAACATCTTGCCGGACGATCTCAGCATGGATAAGTTCATTCGAGATGAAGTCAAAAATGTCCGGAGTCAGGATCTGCCAAAAAACTATCGTTTGAATGGGGCGATATATATTTGCCGTACAAGCAGATTGCTGGCAGAAGGGTCGTTCTTTATTTCCGGAAATATCTTTGCTTACATAATGAGCAGGAACGCATCCGTGGATATCGATGAAATATCCGATTTCAGACTGGCGCAGAGCCTGTTGTCAAAACCTTAATGAACAGAAAGAAGCAAGATGGATAAAACTTACAAAATAGGACTGATTGGTGCCGGCCAGCTTGGCAGTAGATACTTGCAGGGTCTCGCAAAAACTTCTCTTGAGATAGAGATTGAGGTTGTCGAACCGCAGGCGGTCGCAAGAAAGACTGCTCAAGAACGATTTGAGCAGATACAAGTAGCTAAACCCAAGAAGCTGACTTTTCTCGACAGCATTGATAGCCTGTCCGGGCAGTTGGATGTCGTGATAATTTCGACCAACTCGGATGTTCGGGCCTCCATCATCAAAGATCTCTTGGAGAAAAAGACTGTCGGCGCACTTGTACTGGAAAAAGTACTGTTCCAAAAGATTGGCGATTATCAAGAGATTGAAGACCTGCTGGCGCAAAAGAACATCAAAGCATGGGTCAATCATGCGAGCCGAGCGAGTCCGTTTTATATACAACTCAAAAAGAAGTTCCGGGGGAGTGCGCATTTCGACCTCGATGTCATCGGAGGTGGCTGGGGGATGGCTTGCAATAGCTTGCACTTCATAGATACCTTTGCATTTCTGACTGACAAAAAAGATATATTCCTTTCGACGGAAAACTTATCGCCACAGATTCTTGATGCGAAACGTGCAGACTTCAAAGAAGTGACAGGCTTGTTGGCCGGACGACTTGGTGGGAATCATTTCTCGATTCATTGCATCGAGAATCCTTCTCCGCTTTCGATCACCATATGTTCGGAAAATGTTGCCGTGAGAGTTGATGAAGGCAATGGCGTGTATGAAATTGCCGAAAAGTCGAAGGATTGGGTATGGCAGCGCCATCAGGAAAAGATCGTATATTTCCAGAGCGAGACGACCAACCTGCTGGTTGAGGATATTCTATTGAATGGCAAGTGTGATCTGCCAACCTACCGTGATGCAAAGGATCTGCATGTGCCATTCATTACAGCATTGCTTCGGCATATGAACAAATACAGCGCAGTGAAGTTCGAATCTTGTCCAATTACATAAGGTATTTGTTGCGATGAAAAATCATGTTTGGCTTATTGGTGCAGGGGGCATGGCGGTTGATTACGCCAAGGTATTAAGCGCACTGGGTGTGAATTATTCAGTGATTGGACGCGGCGAATCTTCTGCCGCGGCTTTTCGCGAGGCAACGGGAATCGAGGTTATTGTCGGTGGATTGAAGGGATATTTATCGACAAAGCCGGCACTCCCCTCTCATGCCATCGTTGCAGTTGGCGTTGAGACGCTACATGAAACCACGCTCCAACTTCTTGAATATGGCGTTAAGAGCCTCTTGGTTGAAAAGCCCATCGGCATGAACAAGCAAGAAATCGAGGCGGTGTATAAGAAGTCCAAAGAGTTCAATGCCCTCGTATTGGCGGCATACAACAGACGCTTTTATGCCGGAGTAATTAAGGCTAAAGAGATCATTGCCGCAGATGGCGGCGTAACGTCTTTCAATTTTGAATTTACCGAATGGGCACACGTCATTGCGCCGTTAAAAAAGGCGGAAGGAATAAAAGAAAAACTATTCCTGAACAACTCGACGCATGTGGTCGATTTGGCGTTTCATCTTGGTGGGCGCCCGAAAGAAATGTGCACATTCACTGCCGGCGGGCTTAGCTGGCATCCCGCATCTTCCATATTCTCGGGCGCGGGTGTAAGTGAAAATGGTGCCTTGTTCAGCTATCAGGCGAATTGGGAAAGCGCGGGGCGTTGGAGCGTGGAAATGTTGACGAAGAATCATCGACTGATTTTCCGTCCGATGGAAAAGTTGCAAATACAGAAGAAAGGCAGTGTCGCTGTCGAATTCGCAGAATGTGACTATGCGCTGGATGAAACCTATAAACCGGGGCTGTATCTGCAAACAAAGAACTTCCTTAACAACACGACTGCCGGCATGTGCGATATTGAATATCACACGCAGATGACCGAGAAGTATTACCAAATCGCTGCTTATGAATAAGGCAGCACTAACGCCCGAAAAACCACATCAATGAAATCAAGTCGACAGCGTTGGTTGATTATTGCCGACTCTTTGGCTTTGCCTCGGCCGGGTGTCACTTATCAAGCTACTTGGCCGTATCTGCTACAGCGAGAGTTTCCGAATTGTGACTGGGTGAACCTGGCTAGGCGATCTTCGGTAACCACCCGCCTTGTGACTGATGGAGATTCGGGTGCGGATTGTCTCGAGTTCTATGCGCCTGATGGCGTCATCCTCCATTTGGGGATATGCGATTGCGCCCCGCGCTTGTATCGGCAGGGGAGCATCTTTCAGCATCTGGTCTATCGCCTGCCGGGTAATCTTGGGCGCAGGATCAGCGATTTGCTGGAAAGCTATCGCGGGCGCCGCGCCGACAATGCCCTGGTTGGTGAGAGGCAGTTCCGCACGAATCTGGAGAATTACTTGCAACGTTGCAAAGAGGCAGGGGTAAAGGTTATCGCGCTTGAGATCATGCCGGTAGGCAAAGAGATGATCGGCAAGAACCCGGGAATCGTTGGCCAAATCGAAAAATATAATCGCATCTATCGCGACTTCGCGGCGTCATCAGGTCACATGAAAGTCGTCAAGATATTCGATGCGGCTGCGAATATCGAGCAGTTCACCTTGGATGGCTATCATCTTAATGAGCAAGGCAACCGTCTGGTTTACTGCTCCCTCGTTGATGCGATTAAAGAGGCCCGCTCGGCGCGATGATATATTTCCTGATCAACAACAATTATCAATACTACGACCTTAAGCTCCACCTGTTGGATATCAACAAGCAAGATGTTTCGCTGATCATTGTTCCTTACACACTCGATGAGTCGGAACTTACCGGCTTTGGCTCGACATATCGATATCCACGTGCCTCTAAACCGGGGCTAAGTGCGCAGGTCAGGAACTATATCCGGCAAAGGAAACTAGTCGAAAATGAAATACATCCGGGTCGGGCTGATGTATTGTTTTTCTACACTGAATTCGACCTGCTGAATCAGCACATCGTTACACATTTCAAGCGCAATGGCGCCCGAGTCTATCTTATCGAAGATGGCGGGTTGGCTACCTATCTGCCGTTCCGGATGTTGGATGCCGAGCCGCTATCGGTTCGAGAAAATATCAAGCAGTGGGTGTATAGAAGTTTGCCGAGCCTGCATACTTTGCGGCTGCATAAACTGAACGGCCGCACCTTTCCCTGGATGGCAGACAAATACATAGATGGCGTGTGCATGTATCGGCCGGTTTCGATCCGCAGAAACATACCGACAATACTTGTGCGGCGTACGGTTCGACAGAAAAAAGTCTTGCCGACTCACGGTACCGTCGTCTTCCTGAATGAGAAGATGTACCAGACTTATCAGAATTCGGAAGATTATCTGGCGGGTTTGTTGAGGATCATGGAAGGTTTGTGCCGTGGCTTTGATATCGTCTTTTTCAAATTCCATCCGCGAGCAGATGCGGTTTGGCGTTACCGTATAGCTGAACAGGTGCTTGATAAATTTTCGGGGGTGCGAATCATTGAAGACGATAGCGGTATCGAAGAGGTGATCGAGTCATATCGCCCTTCCGTTGCCGCATCCTACTTCTCGGCTGGCCTACTTAATCTGCTCGACCGTGGCGTAGAGCCACTTTACCTTTATCACCTGCTTCCCGACCTTAGTGCGCAACCGATCTGCCGTGAAGCCACGGCCGTGTTGCTGGAGCTTGGTTACAACTTCATCACCGACCTATCTGAAGCCAACTCCGGATATAAATCCGGCCTGATGAACAGCTCGCATGAGACGGCTGCCATCCCGCTAACCGACCTTGTGGATCGGAAATGAAACGCCTTCATAAACACAGGTCGTTGATTTCGTATTTTTCATTTTCCATGGCCACCAGCGCACTTGGGTTCGTCGCCGCTTTGGTGATGATGCGGCTCATGCCTCCCGAAGAGTTCGGTCGTATTGCGCTCTTTCTGAGCATGCAATTCATCGCGGTACCCCTGATCTCGTTTGCTGCGGATAGTCTCGTCGCAATCAACAAATCAAAACTCGACACGGCCGAGTATGAGTATTTCAGATGCAGTTATGTGACATTCGCCTACCTGATGCTCGCCGTAGTGCAGATATCGTTTATCTTTTTCTATGCCATCGGCATATTGCAGGATGGCTTGCTGCTATTGATTCCCGTCTACGGGCTCATTCGTTTTCTTATTGGTATGGCTAGTACCGAATTCGTCATGGAAGAAAAGGCGATCAGATACGGGGTGGTCGCCTTCTCAACGACTCTTACTTCTCTCGCGCTCACCGTAGTGCTGCTAAGTGTATTTTCCGGTGTGGCCGATTGGCGAATTGTTTCGCTGTTACTGGCCGACATCTTGTTCTTGTTCGTCCGATATCGCGGGCGGCTTAAATTGCTTTGGACATTCTCTCTCGACAAGGGCGTCTTCAAAGACATTGTGCGATTTGGCTTCCCGCTGCTGCTTTCAGTTGCCCCGGCATGGGCGTTGAATGAATCTGACAAGATCATTGTCGCGCAATATGCGGACATGGCCTCGCTTGGCTACTATGCCGCTGCGTGCGCGATCGGAAGCATCATGATCACATTCAACATCGCGATGCTGAATGCACTGACGCCAAAGATATATGCCGCACTGGGCAACGAGCCGGGAGCCATGCTGTCAACTGTTAAGCGTTATGTCGTCAAGTTCCTTGGCGCTGCCTCTGCCTTTGGAGTCCTTTTTATAATCGCTTATTGGCTGACAGCCGACCTGATATTGCCGGAAAAATATATCGCAGCCCGTCAGATTGTATATGTCGTCATCCTGTTCTCTTTGGGTAGGGGGCTGTATTCAGTGCTTGGTTTGGTCACGGACTATTACGGAATGACGATGGTTAAATTGAAGAGTGTTGTTTATGGGGGTATCACTACTGTTGTAGTCGCCGTCATTGGCGTGGTTAAAATCGGCGTCATTGGTGCGGCCATAGGCGTGGGATCTGGCTACTTGGTGCTAAGTTCACTGCTATGGTTTGCTCTGAAAGAAAAATCCAGCACCCTTTGACGGGGTGCATTTTTTGTTTTGCTCTTGAGATGAAATGAAAAAAATACTCTACACATTGCTGTGCCTCCTGCAGTTTGACCGAATGGTCGATTTTGCATTGAAAGCCCGCACACAAATCCGGTTACGCAGATATAAGAAGCGGGGCGTCGAGATCAACTTCATACCGCAGGGCGGGCATGAGCTGATGATTGCCGGAGATATATCCAAGTTTGAGATTCATCCAACCAGCCATCTGAAATCGGATACCTATATCGAATGCAGCGGTGGAGTGAAGATCGGCAGGTACTTTCATGTTGGACGAGGGTTGACGATCTTTTCTACCAATCACAACTACACAAGCGACCAATCAATTCCTTACGATGCGACAGAAGTGGTGAAGCCTGTAGAAATTGAAGATTGCGTTTGGATCGGCGCGAATGTCTCGATTGTTCCAGGTGTAAGAATCGGGGAGGGGGCCATTGTCGGTATGGGAGCAGTTGTAACGCGTGATGTTCCGGCGGGTGCGATCGTCGGGGGGAATCCGGCACAGGTTCTTGGATATCGGGATATGGATACCTATCAGCGATTGAAGAATGAAGGTAAATTCTGCTGAAGCGGTCAGATTCAGAGGCAAGATCACATGCAAATCCATGCGAAACACAATATTTTGCAGTGTCTAAATCTGCACTCTTTGTCTGAGTGTTCTGTTCATCTGCCTATATCCACTATTAAGTTCACCATATGATTTTGATTGTTGCTCCGTATTCTCCGCCGAATCGTCATGGTAGTGTTCATCTGGGAGCCTCTCGGAAGCTGGAAGCTATCATTTCTGTTTTGTCGAAGCTGGATGATCGGTTAGTGCTGGTGAATTCAGCGCATAACGATGTTCGGGCTTCCCCCTTGTCATGTTCTGAGGCCATCGTGGGCG
>Ga0100402_1005477_pt1 | contig 12939 bp, 10 predicted proteins | sample CryGeyme20150102_FD_80419 | JGI IMG/M metagenome (GOLD analysis project Ga0100402, IMG submission 80419) | Groundwater microbial communities from Crystal Geyser aquifers in Utah, USA - Crystal Geyser metaG 2015-0102 | ecosystem: Environmental > Aquatic > Deep subsurface > Groundwater | place...
AATAAAAAAACGGCCATAATTTCAGGCCGTTTGTGTGAAGTATCGAGGCATCGCTAATGCGTTTATGGATTTATTTTTTGCAGTAAAGCATTATCTGCATTTTTTTGTTGTCGTTCTTGAACCTTGACCAATGCATTAATCATTGGCGTATTTTGATCTTGAATTGCTTGCATTAACGGTGTCCAATGATTGAAAGTGCCAAGGCCGGCATCTGCTTTTGCATTGAGTCGCGCCACAAAAACGTCCGGACGATTATTTTTCACGGACATTAATAAAGGCGAATCCCCTTTGGCTGTGCGCAAATTAACATCCGCGCCATGATCAATCAAAATTTGTGCAATATCCGCATAATCCTGTTGGGGGTTTTTGGGGTCGTGAACTGTGTAATGCAACGCTGACAAACCCTTCCGATCTGTCTCATTCGGGTTCGCACCAGCTTTTAGCAATGCCTTTACCATGTCAATACGATAATCATAAGTGGCTTGCATCAAAGGGGTTCTGCCATCAGCTCTGCCAATGTTCGGGTTGGCTTTGGCAGCCAATAATGTATTAAAAACGTCTATTCGATTGTTAACAACCGTTAAATATAAAGGGGTCACTCCGTCTTGTCGTGTTTGGTTCACAAAAGCGCCGTGATCGATGAGCAATTGTGCAATCTCGACATAACGCTTTTGCTGATTGCGAAGGGGTTTCGAGGTTAAATGAAGTGCTGTCCAACCTTGCGGAGTTGGGGTGTTAGGGTTGGCGTCGGCGGCTAATAATTGTTTTACCATGTCGGTTTGGTGTATATCCACTGCCTTCATTAATGGTGTCCAGCCCTGTTTATTGGCGGTATCGACCGATGCGCCTTTTTCAATTAAGGCTTTTAGAACTTCTGGGTTTTGATAATCAACTGCTAACAAAATACCGGTATGACCGAAGGTATCTTGCACATTTAATGCTTCACCTTTTTGAATATAATTTAAAGCAGTTTGGGTGTCGCCTGTTTTGATGGCATGAAAAAACTGCCGGGCTTCATCGCTGAGCTTCACAGCCGGCGCTGATTGGCTTGGATTTGAAAGGGGTTTTTTGGAAGGCGCTTGGCTACAAGCAACCAGCGTTAATGCACAACAAGTAAGTGTGATGAATTTAAAAGCGTTCATAGTGACTTTAGATTCCATAGTTTAGTTCGAAAATAGCTTTTTAGAGACCTTTGCATTCTACTCATGCAAGGCCTCAAATGTTGATTGATACGACTGCGCACAAAAGGAAAATATACATCGATAAGCTGAATAGAGGCTTAATAGCACAGAAAAATAGCCAGGCCTGGCCATTTTTGCTGATTAAAAAGAGGGGGGTGTTTATTTTGTGTTGATAAATTGGTCAATCCGATCTAAAGCCTTAGCCAAGTTTTCCATACTGGTGGCAAAAGAAATACGCAAGTGTCCTGCTGCACCAAATCCAGAACCGGGCACCGCTGCGACATCGACACTTTCTAAAATGGCAGTGGCAAAATCTGCGTCCTGATCAAATCCCTTTTGCTTCATGGCATCTTTAACATCCATAAAGGCATAGAATGCCCCCGCTGCGGGTAAACATTTAAACCCTGAAATGGCATTGACTCGCTTTACCACAAACTCATGGCGTTTTTTGAATTCAGTCAACATGGTTTGAATACAGTCTTGAGGGCCATTTAAGGCTTCTACCGCAGCCGCTTGCGAAATAGAGCAGGGATTTGAGGTGCTTTGAGATTGAACTTTTCGCATGGCAGTAATTAAGTCTTTGGGTCCCCCTGCATAGCCAATGCGCCAGCCGGTCATCGAATAAGCTTTAGATACGCCATTCATGACAACCGTGCGGTCTTTTAACTCAGGACAGACTTCAAGAATATTGGTGAAGGGCGTGTCATTCAGCAGGATATGTTCATACATATCATCAGAGGCAATGATTATGTTGGGATACTGTAACAGTATTTCGGCCAATGCCTGTAATTCGTTGGCGGTATAAATAGCGCCAGTGGGGTTGGATGGACTGTTGATCACTACCATTTTGGTTTTGTCGGTAATGGTCGCTTTCAGTTGAGAATCGGTGATTTTGAATTGTTGTTCAATGTCCGTTTCAATGATAACCGGAACGCCGCCCGCCAGTAAGGCCATGTCAGGGTAAGAAACCCAGTAAGGCGCAGGGATAATCACTTCATCCCCGTCGTTTAACAAGCCTTGGCAAAGGTTAAAGAAACTTTGTTTACCCCCGGAGGAAACCAAAATTTCATTACTTTGAAAGTTCAGGTGGTTGTCACGTTTGAACTTCTCAATAATCGCCGATTTCAATTCTGGTGTGCCGTCAACCGCAGTATAGCGGGTTTGTCCAGCGTTAATGGCCGCAATACCAGCCGCCTTGATATGATTCGGTGTGTCAAAGTCAGGTTCACCGGCACCTAGGCTAATAATGTCTTTTCCTGCCCGTTTCAATTCGGCTGCTTTGGCGGAAATAACAAGGGTTAAAGAAGGTTGGACACGATTAACACGATTTGACAATCTAGACATGGGCGTAGGATCTCATCAATAGTAAATGGGTGTCATGAACCGTAGATTCAGCCGCTTAAAAATAAAGCGCTTATAAGGTTTCGTACAGTGACACGCTCAGGTAAAATATAGGGTTCATTTTACAACCAAATGAATTTCTTTTTAAGACAAAATTTTTAATTGAAGGGTCATTTGTTATTTGGGTTTGAAAGATGTTCGATAAAGGGTAAAAAAGGACTTTCCACTCATTATGGCCAAAGCATTTCAAATAGAATCTAACTATCAGCCTGCAGGAGATCAACCGACGGCTATCGCTGAGTTGGTAACAGGACTTGAGGATGGTGAAGCCTTTCAAACTTTATTAGGGGTTACCGGTTCCGGAAAAACCTTTACCATGGCCAATGTCATCGCTCAGGTGCAACGCCCAACGATTATTTTGGCGCATAATAAAACCTTAGCAGCCCAACTCTATGGCGAAATGAAGAGTTTTTTCCCGCATAATGCGGTTGAATATTTTGTGTCTTACTATGATTACTATCAGCCCGAAGCCTATGTCCCCGCATCGGACACTTATATCGCCAAAGATTCATCCGTTAATGAACAAATTGAACAATTACGCTTATCTGCAACCAAAGCACTATTGGAAAGGTCGGATGTGGTTTTGATTGCAACCGTCTCTGCCATTTATGGGTTGGGGGATCCTGATCAGTATTTAAAAATGATTTTGCAATTGCGTTTGGGCGATAAGCTGTCGCGACAAATGATTTTAGAAAAATTGGCGACCATGCAATATACCCGTAATGATATGGAGCTTTGGCGAGGCTGTTTTCGGGTGAGAGGGGATGTCATTGATGTGTTCCCCGCAGAAGCTGAAGAGTATGCGGTGCGCATAGAGTTGTTTGATGATGAAGTGGATGCTTTAGCCTGGTTTGATCCCCTGACGGGAGAGGTGTTAACCCGTCCGACCCGGGTGACGGTTTATCCCAAGTCACATTACGTGACGCCAAAAGAGCGGGTCTTAGAAGCCATTGAAAAAATCAAGGTGGAATTGAAAGATCGTTTGGCAGACTTGCGAGAAAATCATAAATTGGTTGAGGCGCAGCGCTTGGAGGAACGAACTCGGCTGGATATTGAGATGATGACGGAACTGGGGTATTGCTCAGGTATTGAAAATTATTCTCGGTATTTGTCCGGGCGGGCAGAAGGTGAATCGCCACCAACCTTATTGGATTACCTACCTGCAAATGCGTTAATGTTTATCGATGAAAGTCATGCCACCATTCCTCAGATAGGGGGCATGTATAAAGGGGATCGATCCCGTAAAGAAAATTTGGTGAATTTTGGATTTCGGTTACCCTCTGCTTTGGATAATCGTCCGATGCGTTTTGATGAGTTTGAACAGATTTTGCCACAAACGATTTTCGTGTCAGCAACCCCATCAACTTATGAAGCGGAGCATCAATCGAAGGTGGTTGAGCAGGTTGTGCGACCGACGGGGTTGTTAGACCCCGAAATTGAAGTCCGCCCCGCGTTAACCCAAGTGGATGATTTGCTGGGTGAGATTCGTTTGAGAGTGAATGCAGAAGCGCGGGTTTTGGTCACCACTTTGACCAAACGTATGGCAGAAAATTTAACGGAATATCTGGAAGAGCACCAAGTGCGGGTGCGTTATTTACACTCAGATATTGATACAGTGGAACGGATCGAAATCATCCGTGATTTACGGTTGGGTGAGTTTGATGTGTTGGTGGGGATTAACTTATTGCGAGAAGGTTTGGATATCCCGGAAGTATCCTTGGTGGCTATTTTAGATGCCGACAAAGAGGGGTTTTTACGCTCTGAGCGATCTTTAATTCAAACCATTGGTCGGGCAGCGAGAAATGTGGCGGGTAAGGCCATATTGTATGCCGATAAAATCACGGTTTCGATGCAAAAAGCCATAGATGAAACGCAACGTCGCCGCACCAAACAGATTGAGCATAATCTTGCACAAGGCATTACCCCGCAAAAATTAAATAAAAAAATTACCGATATTTTAGAAGATTCACCCTATGCATCAAAGCCGGGTGCCTCTGCTGCTCAATTAAAGGCGGCTGAAATAGAAGGGCACTATGATGATCAGAGTGTCTCTCCTGTGAAACGAATGACCCCCGCACAGCTTGCTTCTCAGATTAAACAGATGGAAAAACAAATGTTTAAAGCGGCAAAGGATTTGGACTTTGAAAAGGCCGAAGAACTGCGTGATCAATTAAAGTCGATGAAATCTTCACTGGTTGGAATCGGGGATTTGCGATAAGATAGCGCTTTATTTTGAACGGAATAACGAGCGGTGCCCGAGCAATAATGATTGAATCTACGAAGGTTGAGTGAATGTTGGTAAAAGGCGGGATGATGAAACTAGGCTGGCAAGTGATAGAAAAGTCATCTTGGGTTGGTTTGATGGCGGTGTTTTCGCTGTCGTCAGTGCAGGCGAATCCAGATTCAACGCTACAACAAACCTTGCAAAAAGCTGAAGCTGCGATGCAGCAGCAAGATTTTAAAACCACCATTGATTTATTAAGCCCTTTGCACCAGGCGAATCCGACCAACTTAACCATCGGCAATAATTTGGCAGTTGCCTATATTCGTCAACAGAATTATCAGCAGGCGCAGCAGGTGTTGGAAACCCTGCTCAATAAATTGCCAAAAATCGCAACCTTGCGTCAAAATTTGCAGCAAATCTACGCTTACCAAGCCCAGTTGGCTTATCAAGACGTGTTTCATTCTAGAGAGGTTGAGCAGCCAAAAGGGCAATGGATTTTATCAGCAGATATTGAAGTCGACCCAGATGAAGTGGTGGCTTTAAAGCAGGTAGAATTTGATATTGCTGAGGTGACGCAGCAGCTTGAAGCTTGGCGAACCGCTTGGTCAGCTCAAAATCTTCGGACATATCTGGCCAGTTATCAGTCGGATTATTATGCTGAAGACTTCAAAAATCGCCAGGCCTGGGAACAAAATCGCCAAGCCAGCGTGACAGGACCAAGCTTTATTCGTGTTCAACTGGAAGATATTACTGTGGTTCCTATCGCTAAAAATGTGATTCAGGTTGGTTTTTGGCAATCCTATGAATCTAATCGATTTAAAGATAGGGTTCGCAAAAAATTACTTTGGCAAAAATCCCCGCAAGGCTGGAAAATTATGCAGGAAGCAGTGATTTATGAATAGCTGGCTTCAAAAACCCCTTCACAAGCTAATAATGCTTTGGCTTTGCTGTTTGCCGATGCCTCTATTGGCAGACGCTTCGGATGCTGTTGCGACAGAGAAGCAATTGATTAGTGGGCTTCAGGCCATTCAATCTTTTGCATTTGATCGTGGGTTGGATGACTTTGAAAGTTTGTCTAAACAGCTTCCACGTTATCAGCTAGCGAAGATGCTTAAAGGGGACTTGTACGCCATTAAAGCCGGACGACTGGATTTGTTGCAGCGGGTTCATACCCAACCTAACGCTCAGGCGTTATTAATGGAAGCAAAAGTTCGGTGGCAGGGTCATCAGCATGCTGAATCGAATCGAGGAGATTGGCAAAGCATACTGGCACAATATGTTTTGAAAACGAGCCAAGAGCAGCATTTATTGATTGTGGATACCCTCGCACATCGAATTTATATTTATCAATCGGTTGAAAATGGCTATCAAGAGGTAGCCAATTTTTATGTCACCTTGGGGCAGAAAGGCATTGGTAAACAATCTCGGGGCGATATGAAAACGCCGATTGGTATTTATCGAATTGAAAAAAATTTGGCGGATGAACAATTGCCGGAATTGTATGGAGTCGGTGCCTTGACCTTAGATTATCCCAATAGTTGGGATAAACAAAAAGGGCGGACGGGTTCCGGTATTTGGTTGCATGGTACGCCAAGATCGACTTACAGTCGGGCGCCCTTGGCCAGTCGTGGCTGCGTGGTTTTAAATAATTCGGCGATGCAGGCGTTGCTGCGTCAATATCGTTTACCGCCAGCAACACCGGTGATTATTAGCCGGGGGCTGACCAACTCAGGCCTCAGAGATGAGGGCGAAAAAACGGCCGTGCTGTCGCAAATTAATCAATGGTTGAGAACACAACAAACCTATCAAGTTGACTGGCAAAAAGTAAGTGTCTATCGCTATCCGGGAGAAGCGGAGCTATATTATGTCAGCTTTGTCACTGACAACGGACAATGGGTTGAGCAATATTGGCAACGTCAATCAGGACAACAAGTTGCTTGGCAATTAATTCATGAATCCGTTCAGCCATCTCAGCAAACCATTCAATTATTGAGCGCATCCCTTTAAAAAACCTAAAGTCTAATCCGGTTCGCCAATCTTGGTTTCTACCCAGTTTTCGATATCTTTAAGCATAATTTGAATTTCTTGAGCAGAAGGCATGGTGCCAGCTGATCTGAGCTCTAAAGTGAGCACGGGAATATTTAAATACTCCCCGGCATAGCGCCCCAAAGAACCTGGATAGGTTCCGAGGGCACGATGACGAAGGTGGCCGATTTTGTTCGGTAGGGCATGTTCCGGGCCATCATAATCTAGCAGTCCATAGGGGGCGTGGAGCGAAATAATGGCATGGGGGTGGAAACGTTCTATCAGTTGAACCAGCCACTGGGTTTCCGGTTCGCTATTGGCGTTTTCTCCGGGAAATCGTCTCGGGTTTTTGCCTGTGTGGGTTTGCCAGGTTTTTAATGCCAAGCGGTTCCAGTCCGGAGAGGGGAAGTTGCGGTTTAAATCAACCGAGTTGGCATTGGTTCGGGTTGCAGGAGATTGAAATAATCCATCCGGGTTGGCTAAGGGTAAAAATAGCCAGTGATAATCTGTCATGGTTGCAGGGTCTAATAGCGTTTTTAGCCAAATATAAGTAAGGCTAATGGCGGCATATTCATCGCCATGAATGCCGCCAATAAATAAAATACGTCCCTTTGGTGGAAGCGTTTTGGGCTTAGGAATCACTTCCTTATAGGTTAAGAGTCGTTGCTCAACGCTTTGGTGTTTGAAGCTGGCATGAAGTTGAAGCGCCAAACAGTCTTGGTGTTTAACGGTACGCAATTTTTTGGATAGGTCGTAACAAAATTGTTGTGTCATGTTGGTGAGACTGGGCGGAGCGGCTTGTAGCTGGCCGCTGCCAATAACCGCAAAAAGCAGCAAGAATCGCCAGGCCTGGGAGTTTTTGGTCATTTTCACGCTTTATCCTTATCCTCTTGGGGAGGGGTGTCTTGCATCGAAAGTTTGGCTTCGTCGGCCTGTGCAGAGGCTATGTTTTCCGGCAAGGGTCGTTGGCTATTGAGCTTAATATTAAGACGCAAGTCATTGAGTGAGTCGGCATTGCGCAAAGCGTCCTCATAGCGGATGGCATCTGCTTCATAGAGGTCGAATAGCGCTTGATCAAAGGTTTGCATGCCTTGCGATTGGGAGGCTTGTATGAGCGCTTTCATTTCCCCAACCTGACCATTAAAAATCAATTCGGACATACGTGGCGTATTGATGAGCACTTCTACGGCAGCAATGCGTCCACCGCCGTTTTTGGGCAGGAGGCGTTGTGAAATAATGGCTCTGAGATTGAGAGACAGATCCATTAACAGTTGGTCACGGCGCTCTTCCGGAAAGAAATTAATAATGCGATCTAATGCTTGATTGGTGTTATTGGCATGGAGTGTTGATAAGCATAAATGCCCCGTTTCGGCAAAGGTAATGGCATGTTCCATGGTGTCTTGTGAACGAATTTCACCAATCAGAATGACATCGGGCGCTTGGCGTAAGGTGTTTTTTAATGCGGTTTCATAACTGTCCGTATCCACCCCACTTCCCGTTGAGTGACAATACAACTTTGGTGTTGATGGACATATTCAATCGGGTCTTCAATGGTGATGATGTGACCCTCGGTGGTGCGGTTGCGATGGTCGATTAAACTGGCCAGCGAGGTGGATTTCCCGGAACCGGTACCGCCGACAAACAAGATTAAACCGCGCTTTTCTAAAATCAATTCTTTCAGTATGGTTGGCAAATTTAGACTTTCAAATGAGGGGATATGGGCTTCAATGCGGCGAATCACACAGCCGGAAAGGCCTTGTTGCATAAAAGCACTGACTCGAAAACGGCTGATATTGGCTAATTGATAAGCAAAATTGGCTTCGCGTTGTTGATTAAACTCGGGTTGTTGTGCGGGGTTCATGAGCGCTAAGGTGAGTTGGCGTGCCGCATCGGCTGTGAGCGGATCTTTGGTTAAGGCTTGAATGCGACCACTCACCTTCATTGAAACCGGGGCGTGAGCAGTTATAAAAAGATCGGATCCTTGTTGTTTAACAAAAGCATTTAATAGCGCATGAAGTTGTTGGTGTAAGGTTGCCGTCATGAGGTTTCCTATTAAATAAAGTCGGTTTTATTAACCGCTTTTTGACGGGCGGCTTCTTTGCTGATGGTTTGTTTTTTAACGAGACGTTGTAAATCTTGGTCGAGGGTTTGCATCCCCATTTTATTGGAGGTTTGAATAATCGAATTCATTTGTGGCACTTTATCTTCGCGAATCAGATTGCGAATGGCAGACGTCCCTAACATAATTTCGTGCGCGGCAACGCGACCGCCGGTTGGTTTTTTGAGTAACGTCTGAGAAATAACGGCTTTTAAAGATTCGGATAACATGGAGCGTACCATGGCTTTTTCAGAAGCCGGAAACACATCAATAATCCGATCAACCGTTTTAGCAGCAGAGCTGGTATGCAGGGTTCCAAAGACTAAATGACCGGTTTCGGCTGCCGTCAGCGCGAGGCTAATGGTTTCTAAATCGCGCATTTCTCCGACCAAAATGACATCAGGATCCTCGCGTAACGCCGAGCGCAAGGCAGCACCGAAGCTTTGGGTGTCGCGATTGACTTCGCGTTGATTGACTAATGAACGTTTTGATTGGTGTACAAATTCAATGGGGTCTTCAATGGTGAGAATATGGGCAGCTTGGGTTTGGTTGATATAGTCGATCATAGCTGCCAGTGTCGTCGATTTACCCGAGCCGGTGGGCCCTGTGACCAATACAATGCCTCGAGGGGTATTGGCAATGTCCTTAAAGATTTCGGGTGCATGAAGGTCTTCCAGAGAAAGCACGGTGCTCGGAATGGTTCTAAAGACCGCGCCGATGCCGCGGTTTTGTAAAAACACATTGACCCGAAAACGTGCCAGTTTGGGAATTTCAAAGGAAAAGTCCACTTCAGATTGAGCTTCAAATTTTTGGCGTTGTGCATCATTCATGACATCGTATACTAGAGTTCGCATGGCATCTCTGTCGAATGCGGGCATATCAATGCGATGGATTTCACCATCCGTTCTGAGCAGGGGGGGCATGCCTGCTGAAAGGTGTAAATCTGAAGCATTTTGCTGCACACTAAAGCTTAATAATTGCGTAATATCCATTGCTTAAACCTCACGGTATTTTATGGAGTACTGGGTCAAATCCTAGGGATTGGTATCTTCTCCATCTATCACGTCCGCGTTGAATCAGCTCTGGAGACTGATCTAACACTTCAATGGTTCTTTGATAGCTTTGAAAGTAAGTCTGAAAGTCTGGGTGTAAGTTGACTAATATATCATGGCAAGGTCGGTCCACCTGGTCGAACCATAGTTGGATTGGCGCAGGGGGATTTTGGGCAATGGCATGGGGAATAAAGGCTTCAGGTTTAAATAGCCAGATGGCTTCATCCAGGGCGGTTAATTCGGCCGGGTGGTGACAGCAAATATCACAGTGACGATTTTGTTGCCAAATCTTTTGAACCAGTTTGCAGACAAAGTGCTGCCTTGATGCCAAGTCCGAGCTATTTAATACATAAAACAACACATCGGGGGTATCAGAAGGCATGGCGTTAGTGTTCATTGCTGGCGGAGTAAGTAGTCAACCAAAGCAGGTACCGGACGGCCGGTTGCGCCTTTGCTTTTACCGCTGATCCAAGCCGTCCCCGCTATGTCTAGGTGTGCCCAGTGGACGGATTCCGTAAAGCGGGCTAAGAATTGTGCTGCGGTAATTGTGCCGGCAGGGCGGCCGCCAATATTGGCCATATTGGCAAAATTTGATTTGAGTTGATCATCATACTCTTCACTTAACGGCATTTGCCAAAAACGATCATAAGTTCTCAGACCAGATGACAAAAGATCCGCTATCAGCGGCTGATGATTGCCTAATAACGCAGACATCTCATGTCCTAAAGCAATAATGCAAGCACCGGTTAGGGTCGCCATATCAATAATTTTGCAGGGCTTGTAGGTTTGCTGAGCATAGGTTAAGGCATCGCATAAAATCAGGCGGCCTTCTGCATCGGTATTGAGAATTTCAATGGTTTGCCCTGATAAAGAAGTGACAACATCCCCAGGCTTAATGGCATTACCGGCGGGCATGTTTTCAGTGGCAGGTATGACCGCCACCACATTAAGTTTGGGCTTGAGTTGTCCAAGCGCTTTAAAAACGCCCAAGACAGTGGCGGCGCCTCCCATGTCATATTTCATTTCATCCATGGCGTCGCCGGGTTTGATAGAGATACCCCCGGTATCAAAGGTCACGCCTTTTCCGACTAATGCAATCGGAGCCTCTGTTGGATCTGCACCGTGATAAGCAAGACAAATCATTTTTGGTGGGGTATGTGACCCTTGAGCAACCGCCATAAAAGCGCCCATGCCCATTTCGATCATTTCTTCGCTATCGAGAATGTTGACGTCAAAGCCATATTGGTCACCCAGTTCAACGGCGGTTTCGGCGAGATAACTCGGTGTGCAAAAATTACTGGGCATATTCGCCAGGTCTTGGGTTAAAGCCATCCCTAATGCAGTGGCCTGTGCCTGCTCAAGTTGCGATTTTAAGGCCTCGCTGGCAGCAACATTAAAAGTGATTTGAGCCAGTTTTGGGTTTTTAAGCTCCGCTTTATTGCGGCTTTCATGTTCATAGTCGTAAAGGCTACGCTGAATCATTAATGTGTTTTGGTAAATTGCCCAGGCCTGGTCGTTTTGGGCAGGAAAAACATCGATTAAACCGTTTAAAACCCGTTGCGCACCGCTGTTGTCTAAGGCTTTAGCGGCCGCATTTAAACTGTCTAAATAGTTTTTGTTAGAGAGGGTTTTGGCCGATCCCATGCCAACCAATAGCAGGCGTGTGCATGGCGAGTCGGGGTGTTGTAGCAGCATTTGAACCTCAGCAGGCTTGCCTGAAAAATCGCCTGCCTTAACCAAATCAGCGGTAAGGGTCTCAAGGTGAAACTGCTGACCCAGTTCGGTGGTGTTGCCCTGCTCAAACACGGGTAAAATTAGGGTGTCATAATCCGATAAGGTGTTGGTTTGTTGCAGTTGGAACTGGATTTGTTTCATGCGTTTGCATCCCTTCTTGTATAATAATTGACTTTAGGGCACCTCGAATAACCCCGACTTGACTTCTGCGGGACTTAAAGCGGCCTTATTCTAGGCGTGACGCGCGGGTCTTAGCATTCTATGGCCAAGCGTCACAACAACGAAGAAGGCTGCTTTAAGTCCCGCCCGAAGGGGCATAGCCAAATGGTTCAGCTCTGCGTTGTGACCTTTTGCAAGGTGTGGACATTGCTGAAACGTCACGCCTTGACCTGAATCATTTGGCGTTGACAGAAAACAGCCGGGGTTAATAGAGGTGCCCTTTATTTAATGTCGTTATTCTAACGCTTTGGTGACTGTTTTTTGCGAATTCTTGACAAATATCTAACCCGAGAACTGTTTGCCACTTTTTTTGCAGTCCTGTCGGTTTTACTGCTGATTACCTTTGGCACCGAAGCTACTAAGCTGTTGACGATTGCGGTGGAAGGTTCACTCCCATCCTCTATTCTTTTTCAAGTCTTATTGACCAAAATCCCCCCTGCTTTAGAAGTGATTTTGCCGTTGGTTGCGCTTTTGAGTGTCATGCTGGCAATTGGCCGCTTATACCAAGATCAGGAAATGGTGGTATTGCAAAGTTGCGGCATTGGCATGGGCTATTTTAAAAAACGGGTGTTTTGGTTTTTATTGCCTTTGGCGTTGCTCACGGCTTGGATTTCGCTTTGGCTGATTCCATGGAGCTATAGTCAAGAGCGTAGCTTGATTGAAGAGGCTCAGGTATCTTCGCCGTTAGCCGCATTGGTTCCTGGAAAGTTTAATCCGTTATCAACTGGGGAGGGGGTATTTTATATGCAATCTCTGGAAGAGGATGGCACCATGCGTTCCGTCTGGGTACGAATGCGTTCTGAAGGAGATGATGTATTGCTGATGGCGCCCGTTGGTCGTTTTGAATGGGTGGGGGAACGTTTGGCGTTGGTATTGTATCGAGGTCACAGTTATGAGGGGTTATCGAGTGATCAGCCCTTGATTGTAAGGTCGTTTCAGCGTTTTGAAGGGTTTATTCCTGAGCTTCAAACGAAACCGGCAAGAGCGCGTCAGTTTGAACGCGAA
>Ga0100402_1005484_pt1 | contig 12929 bp, 20 predicted proteins | sample CryGeyme20150102_FD_80419 | JGI IMG/M metagenome (GOLD analysis project Ga0100402, IMG submission 80419) | Groundwater microbial communities from Crystal Geyser aquifers in Utah, USA - Crystal Geyser metaG 2015-0102 | ecosystem: Environmental > Aquatic > Deep subsurface > Groundwater | place...
TATATCTATTTTTATCTTCCTCTACTAAATTTTTGTACTTATTTCTTTCTTCTTCAGTAAGTCTAATATATCGTTTTCCTATCTCAGAATTAACTTCTTTTTGAGTGATAGTGATTTTTTCAGAATTATTCTCTTTTGCATATTTTTCTTTGAGAAATTTAACAACTTTAGTTCTGTTTTCAAGAACATATAACTGATACATATTTTGAGGAGGTTTTGGATCTTTAAGCTTATTTCTACCAGCATTAATTTTTTTCTTATTGTTTGTAGAAGTTAGGTTATAATCTTCATTGGAAGTCTTAGTAATATTATCAGTATTCATATTTTAATTTGAATTTTTATTAATTTGGCGTTTGAATTAGGCTTAAATATTCAAATTTTGAATTTTAATAATTTTAATTAATTATTATCAACAATGTTCTTAGTTAAATGATATTCAAAATAATATGTTTATAATCATATATTAAAAATTTTAATATAATAGCTAATTATTTAATTTTTATTATAAAATAATAAATGTCTTCAAACAATTCTGTAGGATTTGAAAATCAAGAAAATAAGAATATGAATATAAATTCGGATGATAATAAAAATATTTATAAACAAAATGATAATAATTCAGATTATAATGATGAGTACAAGAATAAAATTAATAAATCAATTGTAAATTTAGTACAAAGTCATGTTCAGACAAAAAATGAGATATCAGTAAATAGTATCAAAGCAGATGGCGGCGCTTACAAAGGCTGTCCCAAAAATGACTACTGTCAACATTTCGTCGATACAGGTGAACGACCTCAAAACTTCATTAGAGATTACGAAGAAGAAAAAAGATTCTTGGACTATCCAAAGCTTAATGAGCTTATTCGTAGAAAAAATGAAATATTAAACAAAAGAGCCACTCCTCCAATGTATTTAAAATGCGATTTAAAAACTTACGACCTAACATCATTAGGAAAATATGATATAATATTAATAGATCCTCCTTGGAATGAATACGCCAGACGAGAAGAATATGCTGGCATCAACTCAAATGGAAAGAAAAATTATTGGTCATTCGATGAAATTTCTAATCTTCGTATTGATCTTATTGCTGATAATTGTTGCTTTTTATTTTTATGGGTTGGTTCTGAGGAAGGACTTGATCAGGGTCGTTTATTATTGAAAAAATGGGGATTTAGAAGATGTGAAGATATTGTGTGGATTAAAACGAATAAGGAGCTTCAGACACAGAAAAAAATGTATTCAAATAAAAATAACCTTCTCCATCATACTAAGGAACATTGTTTGGTTGGTATTAAGGGAGCAGTTAAAAGAGGGGCTGATTCTCATTTTATTCACTCAAATATAGATACTGATGTTATAGTAAGTGAAGAACCACCTCTAGGCAGCAATGAAAAACCCAGTGAGTTATATAGAATAATAGAAAGATTTTGTCTAGGAAGAAAAAGAATTGAATTATTTGGTGAAAGTCATAATTTAAGAAATGGATGGTTGACACTAGGTGAACAACTTACAAGTAGTAATTTCGATTTAGAGAGATATAATAGCTTTTTTAAGGGAGACCTCTGCTACCCTGACGTTGAAGGTTACGAAGGTGGAAGGTACGTCGGGTGCACCCCAGAAATAGAAAATCTAAGACCGAGATCACCAACTAGTAACAAACCTTCCAATTTTAATAATAAAATGAATAATAACAATAACAATAACAACAATATGAATAATATCCCAATGACAAGTAATATATCAATGATTAATAATAACTTTATGGGAGGAAATATGCACGGAAACTTAAATAATTTAAATCAATTTAATACAAATCAAAAACTAGATCAAATGGGCTTTGTTAACCAATATTCATCCAGTATGCATAATAACTTTATGAATAATATCGGAATTGGAGGAAGTTTATTCACTATGCCGAATAATATAGGAATACCTCCTTTAAATAAAGGTAATATGAACAATATGAACAATATGAATAATAACAATATGATTAAGAATAATATGAATAATAATATGAATAATAATATGATGAATAATAATAACAAAAACATGATGAATAATAACAATATGAATAAGAATAACATGAATAATAACAATACAATGAATAATAACAATACAATGAATAACAATAATAATAAGAATACAATGAACACGATGAATAATATTAACAATTTACTATTGAAAGGCAATTTTGATATTATGGGAGAGTTAACAAGATTAGGATCAAATGAAATAAACTCATCGTTGTTTAAAAATAACCAAAGTAAAATTTAACTAACATTATATATTAATTTTAATTTAGATATATCAAGAAATAATAGTTCAATGAGTGAAAAAGATAATAAATAATACCTTATAATTAAAAACTAAAAACTAAAAACTCATAATAAAAATTATAAAAATAATAAATTTCTATAATACAATAATACAACAATCAATAATTATAATAACTATAATATAACTCATAATAGAAATTATATAAATAATAAATTATATAACTATAATAACAACTATAACAACTATAAAACTCTTATAAAAACAAACTATAATAACTACTATAATAATTTATAACTATTATAATAACATTACAAAAATTAATGTTATACTATTATTTTTGTTTAATTAAATATTCGTATAAAAGTAAGGACTTTACTATAAAATATTTATGAAACGATAGCAAGGGCTCTTTGATAATCGTATTTCCAATTTGATGGAACTTGTTTAGTGAATTTATAATATCTAACTAATCTATGAATCTTTGATTCAACTAAAATAAGTCTGAACTTAGAGTCTCTATCTCTTTTGCTTTTTTCAATATGCTTTCTGATGTTAACAGCCTTTTTCATTAAACTATATAAGTCTTCTGGAATTTCAGGGGCTACTCCTCTCTTTTTAAGGATTCTTAAAATCTTTGATCCGGTAATAAGACTACTTTGGGGAATAGCGAAACTATCTCTTAAAATAACACCAATTTGAGAAGGTTTAAATCCTAAATAAAATATTTTGATTACCCTTTTTAGCTAATTGTTCAATTTGACTGACTAATGAGGTTGAGTCAATATTCATCCATCTAGGAGCTTTTCTTTTATATGGAACTGAACTTTTGCTAATACCTTTTCCCCTTCCGTACATACGACCCATTTTTAATATAGATATAATATTTAATAATTGTTTTAATTAAATAAGAAAATTGAATAATAATTTTAGTTTTACTTTTAATTTTACTTTTAATATTACTTTAATACAAATTAAAACAAACTAAATTTACTTAATTAATGAAAAATGAAAATAAATACGATAACAAACACGAAAGTAAACACGATAGTAAACATGTTAGAAATAACGAAAGTAAAGAAAAATCCAATTCATATTTTGGAAAATATGGAATAATAAGGTAATAATTACTAATTGATTACTTAATATTTACTAATTCATTTCATCAGCTTATCTTCAATATTTATAAAAAAAGCTGAATTCCAAGCGTGGCTAGAAGAAGAAAAAAAACTAAAGAATGAAGACTTAAGTATGTTGTCAGAAAAGAAATATATGGAGGAATTCATTGAAAAGTATAATAATTGTAGGTTTAATCATACTAAGTAAAATAAAATATAATGATAAGGTTTTATAATTTTCATAAATGGGCTGCGAAAGAAAAGTTAAAGAAATTTACAAGAAAAAAGCGTGCGAGAAAAGTAAATGAGAAAAATTATCAATTAATTAACAACGATAATGTAGAATTTGTTTTTGATGACGAAGGAAAGAAAGAGTAATTTAATAAAACAATATCTTAAATTTTCTTACAAATATCAATATTCTTATAAATATAATGTTTACAAAATAACAAATTTAGAAAAGAAAAGAAACTATTAAGAGAATTAGAGCAAAAGAAAAAATTAGAAGAGGCTATTTATACTATGAGCAAAGAAAAGGTATATAAAATTATTTAATCAATCATCTATAGGCCGAAGCTATGAAAGAAATCGACTTTAAGAGCAATTTGATGAGGCATTATTATCAAACAGGAAACATAGTACAAGCCAAAGAAATACATAAAAAGTTAACAGCAAAGCCAGGACAAAATGGAGCAGAAGGAGATGCAGGATTAGGTCCTGAGTTTTCAGGTGGCGAAGATAATAAAGATTAATTAAGAATATTAATAAATAATCAATACATTTGTAATTAAATAATTAATATAAACAAAATTTATAAAACAAAACAAGTTATAAAAATTTAAATATTTAATATAATAATTTTAATGGATAAAGAAAATGAACTTATGTTTATTGAGTCTTTAGGGTTTCCTGGTAAAAACTATTGCATATTGAATAGCGATGAGTATATTTACATTGTTGGATCTCAGTTAATCATTAAAGAATTTGTATCTTCAAATACTAATTCTGAGAAAAAGGAATGTAACTTTCAAAAGTATATAAAATTCAATTATAATAAATACTAATTATTTTACTATTTAAAGAGCTGATACAAGTGGTTATTGCTGTTTAGATTATAATCCTTTTGCAAGATTAATATGTGTAGTTGAAAGAGGAGAACAGGCAAATTTACAAGTATTTCAATATACACCAAAAGAAAACCTATTACAAATAAATAAAGTATATATACCTAAGGCTATCGAAGCTACTGCAGTTTGCTTTAGCAGAGACGGACAAAGAATCGCAGTTTTAATAAACGAACCTATTTTTAAAGTAATAGTCTACGAGATTACCTCAGATGCATTGTAAATTATATTTAAATTTCTATAATAAAACAATTTAGAAAGCAAATATGTGATATAGATATATTAAAAGAACAAGAATATAGTGCAATAGCTTTTAATCCATTCATATATCCTATAAACAAAACATTATTTCCTAATCCTTTAAATTCACTCTACCTTTTCTTATTAGGAAAGAACATTGGAACATTAATTGAAATAAAAGATAGTTTTATTGAAGATTATAACTGCACATTTGGAGATGGGCAAGATGAGATAACTATTAAACAAGATGAAGAAAAATGTATTACAAAAAGATATTTGATGAGTCATAGATATACTGATACGTTACAAGATGAGTTTACTGACTTTTGTTGGGATACTTATAATAATATTTATCTTGCTCAGTCGAATAATATGATTTATTGTTTGAATTTAAATTTACAAAATACAGTCGTTGATGAAAATAAAAAACCTTACATTACTTTATCTGGCTCTCCTACTTGTATGACTCTTACTCAAAGATATTTAGTTGTCGCGACTGATCAAGCCCAGATGAGTTTAGTAAATATATTTATTCCAGAAAAAGAGTTACCGTCATTTAAAAGTTCCTTAGGAAATCCTGATAATTACAAACTTTTTGATGTTGATAAAGACATGAACCTACTTTCATATAAAGATCAAATATATTGCATGAAATACGATCAAACCTACAGCAAAATTGCTGCTGTATCAAAAAATGGTGACTTCTTTTCACTCTTTTACAAAGGAGAAAAGTTAGTAAAGGACAAAGGAGACAAAGATGAAATAACTGAAAACGCCCAACCGATCGATATGGCCGATGTTGCTTACCAAGAAGAAGGAAAATTCCACAGAGAGCAAATTATCGGGATAACCGAACTAGGATCAACAAGTCAATTTGCTTCTATATCTACTGACGGAAAATTTATCATATGGGAACTATGTGAAAATAAGGCAAAAAACGCTTTTTACTTTGAATATACACCGACTGCAATGCTTACTGATATCGAGGGTAACTTCATTATTACTGGTAGTACTGAAGGAGTTATAAGAGTTTATGATATATCTAACAGAAATATAGTCAGACTAGTAAATCAAAATAAGTACTTAAACAATTCTATAGACAAATTAGTATTTACTAAAGATCAAAAGCATATACTATTTTTCAATAAGTTAGATTCAGTTATATATGTACTAAATGGAGATCTTACTAAAAACTTTGAGTTTATTGGATTTGTTAAAATTCCTTTTCCTATTTTGGATATTGCTACTCATGATAATACAGGAGAAATACTTATATTAGTGAAGAAATTATTACTTTTGATTACTATAAATTATACTGTAGATCTGAAAGGAGTTAAGGTAAATCTTGAAGATATATATTCTAATTATGCTTTAAAACATGATATAAAAGCAAGAAAAGTCGATAGTGATTTAAATCTTATTATTAAAAATCCAAAGATTTCAGATTTTTGGTTATCAGGTTCAGATAAAGTCTTAAGAGTATACCCTTTTCCAAACGAACCACTAGACAAAATATTAGAAAGTAGAAAACTACCTGAAAATCCAAACGAATTTAAAGGACACGACTTAGAAATTACATGTGGATGTTTTCTTAACGGTTTATTAGTAACAGGTTCTTTAGACGGGCAAGTTCAAATACGAATGGGATCAGACGTATCAAAATATTACAGAACTCACGATTTCCTTAACGGTGGAATTAGCGCTATATTTTTCGCCCATACTCGTCACTTAATATATGTAGGAGGTTTTGACGGAAGTGTTTTAATCTTAGCAGAAGCAATGGACTATTCAATACCTATGGAAATAGAAAATAACTTAATTGCTAATGATAACTTAGAGGCCCTAGATCAACTTGATCCATTAGAAGATAACGATATTACTGATTATAGTGAAATTTTAAAAGACGAACATATAAAAAGAATAAAAACAAACAAAATAAAAGTTCAAGGAGAATTAAGAGAAAAAATAGATAAAATCAAAGATGAGTAATATAACTTTATATAATTTTCATTTTTTAATTTACTTATACTAAATCATTTAGTCTGAATAAACTAATATCATACAACAACAGTTTAGAGGATATCGAACAACTTAAGCCAGAAGAGATGATATTAGACCCTGATAAAATAGAAAGCGAAAAAAAGGACGGCGAAAGCTACGCAACTAAAATTATGAAACAATATTTTGTTGAATTGTGTAGACTTGATATATTAAAAAATAAATATTACGAAAAGACATTTAATATTATGACAGCCAAAGATGTTGAAACAGGAAGAATAATCAATAATAACACAAGAATTATATTTAATTTAAAAGGAGAAAAACTATTAAAGACATACCCAATAAGAAGAGTATCTGACGATGAAGTCCAGAGATTAAATTATATAAAACAACTAAGAATAATAGAAATAAGTGAGAAAAATAAAAGAAAAGCAGAAGGGGTCAAAGAGCATTTAGACGAGACTCAATTTTCACATATGAATGAGGAATATATAGTAAATAGAACTCCAGGAAAAATTACTCTTGTTGACTTTGTAAGATAGTTTAATTAATGATTAATATTAATAAACCATTATTAGGAAATGAAACCTATAGAAGTAACTGAGAATTTTGATGTTGATACAAGAGCTGGAGTATCCAGTGATACAGGAAATAGGCAAAATAAATTAGCGAGGTATAAATTACAAAGAGATCCTTATGAAAATGAGAACATGAATAAAAACAAAAATGATGATAATCAAGATCAGATAATTTATAAAGCAGATGATCAATTAATGAAGGATGATTTAAATTTAAAGTTTAAAACTCAAATAGTAATATAAATTAGTTTTAATATAAAATATTTTATTATAGTTAAAAACTGTTGATATTGAATTTGTAAAAAATCTCGCTGAAGTCGATCCATACGCATTACTCTATAGCCCTTTTGAACTTTATACCAATTTCAAAATTCGAAATCAAATTTACTTACTTATTGAAATTATCCAAAACTTAAAAGTTACTTTTAATAAAGAATTCAAAGTATTCATAGTAGAGAAAAATCAAATTATTGACAAACTAAACTCATCAAAAGCACAAATTGACATGATCAGAGAAACATTACCTGATATAGTAATTGAGCCGTTTGAATTTGCCCCTCACAAATATGAAGACAATGAATATATCAATAAGATAGAAGAAGGTGACTTAAAAGTTGAGAAATACTTATCAAAGGAGGCTAAGGCAAGAATTGAAGAGGAAGAAAGAATCGAACAGGAAAGGATAAAAGCGTTACAAGGAGATACACGTAAGAATACTAAATAATAATTAAATAAATAATATTCTATATATTTACTATTTAGTCGAAATGAGAGGACTAAAGTATATGCTCGACGGAGAACCTGGAAAAGGACGTTCGAAGGCCACTAATGAAGAAAACGAACTTGTTAGAGAACCTTTCATGGACTCTAAAGATAAACGTGAATGGAATGAAGAAGAGATTAAAAAATATCAAGACTATTTAAAGAAAGAAAAGGAAATTATGGAACGAAAAGAAAAGCAAAAGTCACAAAATATAACTAAATTAAATAATTTAAAAATTGATATAGAAAATGAAAAGATAGTTCTGGAAACAAAGTAAAAATAGCTTTATAATAAATTAATTAAGAATGCAAAAAATGGTAAAGAAAAAAATGTACTATGATTATAGAATTGAAGAGCAAGAGTTGTATATTTTAGCTTTATTAAGAACATGTGAAAATAGAGAAAATATAAAGAAGTTTGCAGAGTAAGATTACTTATTTAATTTAACTTAACTTTATTTATTCTTATTTTATAGGGAATATAAACTAAAGTATGAAGAAAGCAAAGAACAAGAAGAGAAAATTCAGCATATCAAAGAGACATTTGAAGGAAATAAAGAAAAGTTTGATCAAAAATATAATCAAGTAATGGAGAGAAAAGAAATGAACAATAAAAAAATGGACTTTAAAAATCAAGTTGAGTTAGGTAAGTTTAAAATAACATACAATAAAATAACATATTATAATTCCTACTTTAATTATTCATTATTTAAACAAATTTAGACGAAGACGATAAAAACAACTTAAAGGTTATCAGAGCCGATCCTTTCTACTTTATCGACAGAGAATACAGAAAATTCCAAAAAACATATGGAACTAAACCCTATTACGAATTAATAGATGCCAAAGAAAGCAAAGATACTATAAATGCAAATTTAAAACTATATGTAATTAATAAAACTTTACATTAAATTTGATTAAATAACATTAATCTTATAATAATTTATTAGTACGACTACAAAAATGAACAATTCAAAAAACATTTTGAATATCTAAACAAAGAAGAGGATCAAAAAATCGCAATAAAGGAACATATTATGTCCCAATAGTAAATAAAATAATTTACTAATAAAATTACTTTTTAGTGAATCATTAAAGAAAGAATATAAGAAATCTCTATTAAATTTTGATATTTTACTTAAAATAAGCAGAGCACAAGACGAAATAACAAATGAACACGGACAAGAAAATATTGATCAATCAGTTTTTATCGATAAGCATATTATAATGGAGAAGAACGCTGAAATAGATGATTCGTATGCTAAAAAGGTAATTAAAACATTTAAAACTATTAAAATTATTAAAATTAATAATATAATTACTTTAGCTTGGCATATTGGATACTGCTAAAGATCAAAAAGATAGCAAAGAAGAGTTAATGCTTAAAGAACAAGAAAAGATATTAAACTTACACGAACTAGAACAAAAATTAAGATACCTCAAGTTAACTAAGGTTACTAAGAAAAATCAAGATATTGTAACTGGACGAGAAGATATAAATCAAGAGGTAATTAGTTGCTTTAATTAACAATTAGGATATTATAAAAGACTTTAATACCAAGAAAAAAACATTGGAAGATAATAAAGAAAGAAGATTAGTAGGAATTAAGAAGAAAAGAACTGAGATTTTAAATGAAATCGGTAAGAAAAAACAGGAAAATTACAACTTTACATTAAAATTACAAAAATTATCTGATAATGTTGGCCTTAAAGAACAAATTATTAAACTTGATACCGAAGAAAAAGACGGAAATGAAGACATGGAAGAAGATAATCAAAAGGAAAGTCTTAATAAAAAGGATAAAGGCTTAGAAATAGCAAAAGTTACTCAATTGAAAAATTTAGTTCAGCAATATTATGAAGAAATAGAGTACTTAAGAACAGAATTAGATAAGCTGAGAGCAAGAACATTCCCATCCTTTTTACAAAAGCCTGATCAATTGATTTATCCTGACGAGAAGTAGTTTTAGTAAAAGAATTTAAAATTAAAATAAAACTTTTTATTTAAACTTATAAAATCAATATTGTATTAAATATTAATTCTATTATAGTAGTATTTATTATTTCTAAATAATTTCTTTAATGTAATAAAATATATTAAGTAATATTTAGTAGAAACGAATTATTTTATAGTTATTTACTTTAGCAATATTAGTTAAAAGTTATTAGTTATTAGTTATTTAGTTATTGTTTTCAGTTTATTTTTAAACTATTCTATTTTATGATTAATTTTTAATATTCTATACTGATTCATTTATTATTCTTTAGTTCCAAAAGTTTTAACAAAGTTAAAAAAGAAATCACCATATAGTTCCCATTTTTTCAACTCATCTTTTTCTAACTTAGCCTTTCCTAAATCTTGTAAAGCTTCTTTAAAAAAACTCCAATTACATAAAGCGTCTATCATTACATCAACAAAACCTTCAACACCACTTAGTAAGATTTTCATATTCATTAAAAAAGTAGTAATTGCTTGAACATATTCAACTGGAGCATTTTGACCTGTTTGATAACATTGAAGTACATTTCTACATGTAACAAAAAATTCTGATTTTAAAAATTCGAGAATAGCAGCATTAACAGTAAAACCATGAGTTTTTAAAATTTCTTCAAAGTGACTTGTTCTAAATCTTCTCTTTATTTTATGTGACCTTCTTAAAAATGTTGCTTTTTCATTACTTTGTATAAATGTTAAAGGAGGATTTATTCTTGCTATCTCTTTTTCTTTTTCCTTTTCTTTACACATATCATCTAATTTCTTATCTAATATTTGGAAGAAACTATCTAATTTAGTTATAAAATCAAGCATTATCTGTTCACCTAATTTAGCAATAGCATCAGTTCCGGTTGATTGCCATCTTGATGGTACACATAAAGTTAATTGTTGTTCGGTATTATCACCATTTAACTTTTCGATCATTCTTTTAATAAAAGCTGTAAAGTTATTATTTGTAATTTCTTTAGTAGTGCTAATTGAAATAGTCAATAAAGAGAAAATTAGAAGTATTACTTTGAATAAATTAAACTTCATTTATTTATTAATTATAATTTATATATAAAATTGTTTTAATTGTATTAATTATTTAACTAAATTAAATTTAAGTTGTCTATTTAAATAGTATTTTATAATTGATTTAGTTATTACATTCCAAAGGCCGATTTAATTTATAGTTAATCTCATAATCACTCATCCAATGTTTATTTAGACTTTAAAAACTATTTTTTTATACTTTTACCTACTCTTCATATGAATTTTTTATTACAATAAACATTTTAGTATATTTAAATATATTAAAGTATATTATTTATAACTTAAAGGAGTATTACTTTTTATTATTTCTAATTTATATATAATATATTATATAATAAATATTACAGTTCTACAAAATGAAACTTCATTTCTTTAATAACATGTTCAAAACGCCTAACTAAATTGTAATTCATAAAACTCATTAAAAGTCTTATTTAAAAAGTAATTAAATTAATTATTTTGAAAAACTATAAAATATTTATAATATTTATAATCTTTATAATATCAATAATCTTTATTAATAAAACTATTTCAATAGAATAACATAACAAACTTAATAATATTTTTAGTTTATCAATACTTATAATGCAATACATTTAACTAATAATAATATATATAAATTTAATCCTAATATCCTAACACAAAGGTGTTTCTCCAATAATACTATATTTATTTTTGTAATCTGGTTGTTGTTTTGATTTTAAAGAAATTCTCCCTGCAATACTTTCTTTCATCTTAGCTTTTAGCTTATTACGAGTTTCAATAAGTTTATCATCTATTCCATCTCTGCTATTAGTATTGTAGTTAGTTTTTTCTAACTTATCATTGTTTTTTAAATTGAATCCTTTGACGAGGATTACATTAGCGACTGTGATTAAGAAGAAGAAGAGCATTAAGAAATTTAGTTCCATTTTATTATTAAAATAAGTTATTTAAAATATTTTAAAAGAATAATTATAATAAAAATAAGATTTGATGTAATAATAAAATATAATTTATATTATAATAATCTAATTTTATTTATTAATATATATCTTAAGGTTATTTATAAACTTAAATTATTTAATCCAGTCATAGTTTCTTTTACATAATCAGGAATTATTTCTAACATCTGCTTAGTTCTTAAAATCTCATCGCTTAATTTCGTTTGAAAGGGAAGCCAAATAGTTAAATATCCTAAAAAGATGAAAATTAAGAAACAAATGAATAAAACCATTCGAAAATTATATTCAAGTGCAAGCATATTTGTAATGTTTAATTTTAGGTAATTGCTATTTGTGTGTAAGATAGGTTTTATATAATAGTAAAATATTAAATCGAGCTCTTTGTATACATCACCACTTAATATTTTAGCATAATCAACTTTAGTAATTACATTTGGCTGAATATAAAATATATTTGCAATTCTTAGATACTCAATAAAATGTGTGAAGACAATTTGTAAACCCTATTTAAATAATAAGTTACGTTACATAACAACATAATATTATTATTATTTATTAATAATAATATATATTTATATAATAACAATTACATATTGTCCATATCCTTGTATCATAGTCTTACACTGGTCTATCTTCGGTATGTTGGGAAAGGATGGCAAACATATATCATTAAAAACCATACTTTGAACGGCAGGTAGGTAATCAAGATGGAAATAAGCCTCGTTTTCTAAGGTTTTTATCATTAGGTTATTAAATAGGTGTGTCAGTTCGAAAATAGTCTGGTTGACTATCTTAGGACTAGGTGAGTTGTATATAATAAAGTTTTTCTCTATTAACTTTTCTCTATAATA
>Ga0100402_1005487_pt1 | contig 12925 bp, 12 predicted proteins | sample CryGeyme20150102_FD_80419 | JGI IMG/M metagenome (GOLD analysis project Ga0100402, IMG submission 80419) | Groundwater microbial communities from Crystal Geyser aquifers in Utah, USA - Crystal Geyser metaG 2015-0102 | ecosystem: Environmental > Aquatic > Deep subsurface > Groundwater | place...
GGGACTATATTTCAACACGGGATTAATTGAGGTATTATTTAGCATATTATTTAAATTTCATGTAAAATAGTAACGTCACTCTAAATTTAGGATATGAGCTCTAATTGGCGGACCTTCCAGTACATGGAGTAACAACCGTACTCTAAACTATTTGAAAACTTCTAATACCTAAGCTATTGGGCTACTCCAGTAGTTATGATGTACTTGTAGTTGCTATTATGGCTAGTAGTATCCTCTGCCAGGTAATGACGAAGGAGCACAATCACTCTCAATTTTTTTGTGGCTGTGATGCTGTGCACAAGCTCTTGGGAGTACTCTACAAACGAACAGCGCTCGCGCACTGCAAACATGCATACATGAATGCCATGCTCACGTGGGCTACTTGCGAAGTCGTGAGAGCAGTAGTAGTGACAGTAACACCAAGGGGGTAGTTGGCTGAAAAGTAAAAGTAAATAACTCTATGGAAATAATGTATTACAAAAACAATTTTATACGTAGTTAAACTTTCTAGCTAAAAATGGAGCTATTACTCCAAAGTTGTCGCTTACGCAAAAACTATCAAGAAAGTCACGTTTCAACGTTCTCACATGTTGATTTGCCTGTTGGTTGCTCATAAGGACAACTTCCTATCTCCAACGATAAATTCGAGCCCTACATTGGCGGTAAAAGCACGGGCTCGCCATATGGCTGCAGTGTGGTCCGATAGTAAAAGGAATAAAATCATGCATTGTGAGAACCAAATACCATTCGACATTCGACCATGCCTTTAAAAATCAAGGAATGTACTTACATCTAGCATCATAAAGTCCCAAGACTCCAACGGCGGCTGCTTTTTTGGAGGACCTTTGTTGATTGTCTGTGATGAGACGGATCTATTCGCCGTCCTTTGTTGTTGCATTCCCGTCCTTCTAGCGGCATTACCTGTCTTTTCCGATATACCTTTTCTCATAGCTCCAAAGAATGCAGTCCACGTCATGTTTTTCCTATTCAATTCTCTCGATGCTGTAGTAACTTGTTGTTTAATCTGCTGTTTGGTTTCGTGTGTAATTTTGTTTTTGTGATATCTGGAGAATTGTTAATGACACTGTTCTAAGTTTTTGCTTCCCGATGGTTCGCTTTTAAGTATGGCATCGAGAGAACCCGAAAATCAAAATTGCGAACATTCTCTGGTGCGGTCTACTCGAGTAGTACTGTACAGTAGTACTACTAATAGTACCACTCCTCCTACTAGCTACTACTACTACTAGAGCTCTATAGTAGAAGCTACTCTACTCGAGTACTGTAGCTACTTTCGAGTAGCTAGTAGCTACTACTCCTACTACTACTAGCTACTACTACTCTCTACTACTACTAGCTAGTAGAGAGTAGCTACTACTAGTAGTAGCTACTTAAGCTTACTAGTAGCTACTCGAGTAGAGTACTAGCTAGCTACTACTCTAGTAGAGTAGCTGCTACAGTAGTAGCTAGAGTAGTAGTAGAGTACCTCGTAGTAGCTCTCTCTCTCGCTAAAGTAGCTACTACTACTACTACTAGTAGTAGATAAAGCTCTACTAGCTACTAGTAGCTAGAGTAGTAGTAGTAGTAGTAGTCTACAACTAACTACTATACTACCTGGTAGTAGCTACTCTACTACTAGAGCTAGTAGTCGTCTACCTGCTACTATTACTGGGAGTAAAGTCTTGTTAATATCATTAGAGTTGGAGATTGGACAGAAAAGCAAACTTGCCCTGACTTGTCGTACAAAGCGAGGATGAGAAAAAAATTAAGCTTAGCGTAAGATGAAAACTTTGCATTGTAGGAATCATGAATCGTCCAATCCGTAGCCTCAGGAAAAATCACGATCTGGGAAGAGACGAGGAGCCGCCAAAGTCCAAATATATAGCATAATGGCCATCCACTGACTGATTCCAATGATGGCCATATTGACGCGGCTGGCAGTCGGATTAGCAGCATTCATTGTCGTTTGGTCCAATTCTTCCGTGATACCCCATCCAGTGAGTGTCATTGCAATCCAACAGCAAATGAGGGCCATGACGATGTTCAACTTCCAAATGTCCGCCAATTCCTCGTTGTCGGATGCTGCAGTTTGAGTGACAATGCCCTGAGTAGGTGCTCGGTTGGGATCGAGGAAAGGAACATCTAAATTCAGAGACCCGTCAGCACCGTTCACATTGGAGTTCCGAGTACGACTTCCAACAGCTCCAGCAGTTTGCGCATTCTCAATGCTCAACCGTTCCTCCGCAGACCAACTCCAACCAGTCCAAACCAAACTCACGACAGTCAAAAGTAGACCAACGGTTATTCCCCAAGGATTGTTGTCGCCCAGCAACGGGTTGCACTGAGCATTTGGATTCTTTGAAACCATCATCCATGCCAAATACACGGCATAGGCGCTCATGACGCTTGAAGTCAAGAGGCTGCCTTCAGTTCCCGATAGCTGAATACCCGTCATGGCCAACACTCCCAAGAGAGTCATCGTAATAATCCACACGTTGGAACTGCAATCTCCGAACGAGTTGTAGAGATGAATAATACCAACCAGGCACACGACGTAAAAGCTGACACAACTAGCCACGATAGCCTGGAGCCAGCGGTTGCCCTCACCGTACACTAATCGATCAGCTTCATTGGCGCGCTCCACCCAATCCTGTTAAAGAATTTGGCAACGTTAGAAAATCCTTTCTCGAAATCGGACCGTTCCCGTCCGTAGCTTCTTCATCACAACCTGCAGTACTTTGTTGTTACGCACCTCGTTCCAATTGTAAGCAACATCGATCAAAATAAGTTGCTGCAAAATGATGAAAAGAGCAGCTCCACATCGGGCCAAAAAGAGAAAGACACCACCGAAAAGTGGATTTGTGGGAATAAAGACCGTGATCAATAGTCCAAAGAAGTAGATGGTATACTTTGCCGGCCACACTTCCTTTTGGAGGGCTGGGACCATTCGCGTTGCTCCGGCGTGAATGGTGAAGAACAGAGCCGCCAAAAATGTTGGACGGTACACACCGCCAATTCCTGCACAGTGAGCCAACAGATCGGGATCGTCTTCGTATTTCTCGCAGGCGGCAAACCATCCCTTATGGACGACTCTACCAAAGGACGGTATCGTTGAGTACATTTTCCATATCCACGACGACCGTGACACGACGGCAGGCCCCAATTTGTATTGAAAGAAAAAGCTGGCCAAAATGGCAAAGACTAACAAAAGAACCGATCTCTTACGACCAGTAGTTCCTTCCAAGGTTGTTCCTAAGCAAGAGTTACAAAGTGCTCCACATGCATTAGTGCAACAGTATGCTCCTGCCATGGCAATCATGGAAGGGATCGATGTTATCAAAGACGTCTGACGTAAAAAAGAAAGAGAGAGAGAGAGAGACAAAACATCAGGTGGTGATAAGCGAACAAATCAACATGCGGACAGAGTGACAGGGGAAGGATGTTCCGGTGAGTCGTGTGAGAATAGTATTGCCGATTTCAATGCCTAGTGACGGCTGGAGCTCGGGTAAAATATGTTGTGGGTGGGTGATGTGAAGACTGTAGACCTTACATCGACTTTCCCAGCACATGGAATTATAGAGACCTTTTCAATCTCCGTTAATTATAAAATTATACCACACACGAGCGAAACATTCCTTCTGTGATCTCCCTTTCTCCGGTGTCAAGTACGTAGTTGTAGTATCATACAGTAGTATCATGATTTCATGATGTTATCCTGGCAGTATCAATCGTCTTACCATTTTCAAAAGAATTTCCAAAGGGGAGGGCACGCTATCTTAGCTTCCAATGGAGAATTTGTTAAGATGCTATCGAATAATACTTGTTTGCTGCGCAATAGCAGTTGTAGTATATTACGAGAGTAAGTTTTTATTATGATAATGAGCAGGCATCATAGATCATGGTGGCTGGTTTTCTGCACACGACCAAATTCGAAAGATTGTAGTAGGCTTTTTACAGATGCAGTAGTAAGATGCACAGGAGATCCATGAAATAAATTTTGGGATTAAGAATAGTTGGTATTCTCCGTTAAAACACAGGCTTTTCCGTGAAGCCAAACCATACATTACAAAACAATTGCTCTGGAGCCTTCCTGCCTCTCACTGTTGCTTCGAGCTGTCCTTTCTAAACTGGCGTAATTGACATTAGTGCTTTCTTAGCTATTCTACTGCTTCTATGTTGTAATTGTAATAAATCATCTTGTCGAATGTGATTTTTTGTACTCTCACAGTAGGAACTAGTACCACTCTAGTAGCTAACTACCCTTGCGTCTTTTACTGCACAATCTTGCAGTATTTCGTTCGTACTTAGTATCAATTAGACTACCAGTACTCTATGATTCATGTATTGCTCTCCAGGCATGGGGATTTTGTGAGGCAAAATACTGCCAACTAAACTCGATCCCTGTCAAGCTGCAACCGCTCCTTCTCTGTTTCTCTCATACACACACAAACGCTCACACACTGGCACTCATGGCAACTTCACCGCTCGTCCTTTCCCCTCTCCTATCAAACGATAGAGTGCGCTATCTTATCGGGTGCATTTGAAGAGTAGTCTACTAGTCTACTTTTGCGCGAGTACCAGTACAAAGGAATGCGAATTCTTTTAATTTAAAAAGGCGTGGTTGGCTCTTTCGTGAGTACGGGCACACAACACACACAGTACTAAAGCACTCTGTTAGTAAGTACTGCTTGCCAAAATATTGATGAAGGGTTAGAGTTACTGTAGGAAAGGCGCACCACGATGCTCCGATTTTTTCGTTCCGGTGCGTTGAGTTTCAATGAATTATCAAAGTCGAAGGTTTTGCATGCCTGTTCTTGTATCAAGCCATCTTCTATCGTGTCATTTACCGATAGCAACACCGAAGCACTTAAACGACAACACGATAGAAGAAGAGCATAGTGCAGTAGAAGAGCGAAAACTCATTAGTGAAAAATCGTTAGTAAACGCGTTACTGCAGAAAAAATCGAAGAAAGTCAACAATAATATAATATAGAACAAGATGAGCAGTAAAGAACAGCGCAAGAAAAGATCCACTCCTCGACCGAGTAATCCGTTCGATAGTGATTACTGTAGCACAGATGCTTCGCAATCGGAAATGTCTACACGACATTCTTCCAGCCGCGGCGGCGTCTCGTTCAACTTGGATACCATTGCCGCAAGCCGCCGAGCCATGATTAGCGGAAAAGTGCCCAGTACAGCGGCTCGAAAGGCTGCGGCAGCCAAGACATCGACGAGTCACCATTTTGCTAGCATCGGCGGAAGACCTCTGGACTTGGAAACGGGCGAGGTTTGCATTCCACGCAAGATTCGGACGAAGGGAACGGACCCTACTGAGGAAGAAGACCGAAAGCATGTGAAGGATGAGAGCGATGAAGGTAGCAGTAGTAGCGGCAGCGAAAGCGAAAGCGACAGTAGCTATGATAGCATCGAAGACATGAAGCAGAAACGAAAGCCATACGTCTATGCCTTGTTGGGTGTCGTGTCTCTGTTGTTGCTGGGAGGAATCATTGCTCTGTCGGTTGTCATTTTTGGAGGGAAGGATGATGAGTCGCCCACGCCAATTCTGACATCACGACAAGAATCTCTTCACAACATCATCACGTCGGTTGTACCTTCAGATACATTAACGGATTCTAACACACCCCAATACCGAGCCCATCAGTGGCTGCTCTACGAGGATTCTCTTGGATTAGCACCCGACAGTGGTGCTTCGAAGGAACGAGTCATTCAACGATATGCGCTGGCAACCTTTTATTTTTCCACGGGAGGTCCACGTAGCTGGAAGACTCATAATTGGCTGGAGGGCGATGAATGCACCGAGGAGTGGGACGGAGTTGGCTGCACTAGTGATGGTCGTGTTCATGTTCTTTCGCTCAGTACGTTATCAGTGTCTCTTTGTTGTTACTTTTGCTGCTGCTCTTGTTTTTCGTGCTGCTTCTCCTGCTGTTAAAGATGTATCCTTAATGCAACTTTCTCATTCTTTTCTTTAACAGACAATTACGGTCTAACTGGAACTATTCCTGTCGACGTTGGTCTACTCTCCAATTTGGAACATTTTATTCTCAAAAACAACGCCGAGCTTATCGGTGAACTTCCCAAGGAATTGGGAGGACTCCAGGCTTTAAGGCAATTGGGAGTTTACAACAACAATGTAGGAGGGTCTATTCCAGAAGAAATCTTCCAAGCAACGAACTTGAAGTTCATCAATCTGCAGAACAATGACCTGACAGGACAAATTCCACCAAAGATTGAGTCTCTGGAGAAACTCGAGACATTGGTACTCATGAACAACCAACTCACCGGTAGTGTGCCACTTGGAAGTCTTAGTTCAACCAAAGTTTCTTTCCTGGGGTTGAGTCACAACAAACTATCAGGATCTCTGCCTCCTCTTCTCGGTGTTCTCGACACACTCGAATATCTCTACTTGGACGGAAATACCTTTGGAGGCGAGCTTCCAACCACAATTTCGCAGCTGACGAATTTAAGTGAGTACATGCCATTGTTTAAAGTATCGCTCTCCTTTTCTTATCGGAAATCCACTCACTGAGTATTCTGGTTCTCCATCGTTTAGAATCGCTCAACCTCGACGAGAATGATTTTCAAGGAGCTATTCCAACTGAGCTTGGAGAGTTGGCAACCCTTGAATTTCTCTCGATGCAAACAAATGGATTCAAAGGTACCATCCCTACCGAAATGGCGATGATGACCAGTCTAAGTAAGCGTTTCAGGCAATACTCCATTCTATTTTAGTTGTTTCTGAAGCGGTCACATATCTTACATGCTGTTGCTTCTGCTGGTGCATCTTCTTTTTACAGTGAATATGAACATGGCGCAAAACGCCTTGACTGGCTCCATCCCAAATCTGTCTCCACTTCAGGACCTTCGAAATATTTTATTGTATCACAACAAGTTGAATGGAGGGATCCCCACAACCATTTTTTCGCTCAAGAATCTCGGTACGTCTGCAAGTAGTTGACGGTAACAACCCACTACCATCGAGAAAAATCCTAGATGGCTCACAATTTCGACTTTCGTTTTTACAGACACCTTATTCTTGAGTTCTAATCAGCTAACAAGCACTGTGCCAACTGAAATTGCAAGCCTGAAGGGGCAACTGCGAGGTCTCTATCTCTCCGACAACAAGTTAGAGGGAGAAATTCCTACCGCCCTTTGCGAATTGCAGCAGCTCGGTAAGCTTCTAAATCGGACGTTGCTCTTGTATTCTTATGATCAAAAACATATCTCTTTTAATGTTTATTTGTCACTCGTTCTTTCTTAAATGAATAGAGGCTCTTCTTATTGACGAAAACAGCTTCCAAGGATCCATTCCTGCTTGCATTAGCAATTTGCATCAATTGAGACAGTTATATGTCTTTAAGAATCAACTATCGGGGGATATACCACAAGGGCTCGAGGATTTGAGCTGGCTTTGTAAGTACACTACGCCTGAATTGTCAAGCACCCTTGTTCTTTCTGGTAAATATCTAACTTTTATCTTGCAGCTGGACTTGGTCTTGAGGAAAATAATTTCCAGGGAGACGTTCCAGTGGGACTTTGCTCGCTCAAAGGCAATAATGACAACTTTGATCTGTGGGCTGATTGTGGAGGAAGTTTGCCTGATCTCTCGTGTCCGTGCTGCTCAGTTTGCTGTCCCTCTGTAGATTGTGAATAGACGGCACGCGATACGTGAACAGGGCCTCTTTTAAGAAAAGGCCGCGTGTCTGAAAATATATCAATATTCCACATACATGAATTCTACTGAATGCGCCCATATTTGTCACGCTCACGACAAATTTTATTGCTTCGTTGTACGATCAGAAGGATTGCAGTACTTTAAAATATTTTAATTTCTTTCATTTATTAATCGCAGAAGTGTTGTCAACACATTGAGAGTACCCCCCGAAAGGATTAAAATAGCTCCCAAACAACGAACGAATCTTAAAGGGTAACGGTATCGTCAACATAATAATCTCTAACGGCGTCTGCTGGTAGCTCTTCGTGTTTTCCTTCTTCAACATTCGTACCGCCTTTCGCATCTACCTCAATTATTGTGTATTCGCCATCCTCAAACTCGTCAGAGCTACCGATTGAACCTCCGTCGTTGGACCAGGCACCGGCTCCTTTTCCAATAAATTGAGGAACAGGCTTCTCCGATGGTAAGGAAGCGAAGTCAACGTTATCCACCTGGTCATTCTTGCGACAGTGCAGACAGTATAAAATGAAAAAAATGAAGAGTCCCAAAGACGCTGTTGCTACTGACACACCGATCAAGATCTTGCTCCATTCACTCATGCCGTCATCTTCGCTAGAGGTCTCTTCAAACGTTTGACCAGTGGCACCAGCAACGTTGAGATCACCAGGCCTCTGTTCTTCGTTAACGCTTCCATCTCCGATTCCGTCAGCATCGAGGATATCGGTGTTTCCCTCTGTGTTGCCCTCTGTTGTTTTGTCGAAATCATTGTTTGCACCCTCCGCAGGTTCTGTGTCAGTTGATTCCGTACCATCACCGACGCGCCCAACAACGTTGCCGCTCGCATCATAAACACTCAAGTTCGCAACGCCCAAAAGACCATCCACTGGATAGTCTCCTGCGGCTTGAAGAAACGCCATCAGCCTTTCCGCTACCCCATCGTCTGCACCATAGTAGTAAATATCAGTAGCACCGTCCGTGGTGTAACAAGTAGCAACCGCTTGGTCTGTGACGCAGTTGCCTAGTAAGTCCGAGAAAGAGAAAGAAGAGAGATTGTGAGATCAAAGCCACGTGTCACCGATGCATTTTTCGATCAAATCAGAGACATACCATCGCTTGTCGGAGTATCAAAAACCACGTTCGTTATCAGAGCAAGAGGCCACATAAATTGCAACCACCGTCGTCGATGTCGTCGTCCTCGAACTCGCTCCTTGCGTCGACTCTCACCACACCCTGCAATGGCGGGAGCAACCTCGCTTTGTAAATAATTCTGCACTCCATCTGCTACCGTATCAAAAGCGGCAGAATTCTCCAACAACCAGTTCGCTTGTATATTAAAGGACTGTATTTTAGGAGCGTTTGTACTCGCGGTCCCCGCGGCAATACCTTCGCAGTCGATATCAACATTGCTCAGTTCCTCCGCTGACGTGGATGGTGCGCCGACGGCAGGTGAAACGACGGAGGTTGGCGAGGGAGCCGAAATTCCATTGCTGACGACAACCGTTCCAGATCCTGAAGTGCCGGCGGTCGTACCAGATGATGAAGCATACTTGCTCCCTGATTTGTAGCCTCCTTTACTGCCTTTGCCACTCACTCTGGAGCCATCTAGAGCTGCATTGTTTTTCCCCTTGTTACTTCCACTCTTCTTCGAGTACCCTGCCACACTTAATGCCTCTTCTTCTTTGGATTCTTTCTTACTCTCCTTTTCGGCGACCACACCAAACGCTCCTGTTTTGCTCTTTCTTCCTTTGAGAGAATTCGATCCTGTGGTTGCTGCCTCCTGGGCAAATGACACCGTATTTACAGCGACTGTATTTTCAGCAGCCATTGCTGTCGTGGGTATGCTGGTGGGCGACGACGTCACTTGAGGCTTTTCAATTATAGCAAGAATTTCGGTAGTACCGACAGTTGGTCGTGGGGTAGGCTTTAGAGTTGATTGTTGGCTAGGAACAAGAGTTGTTTGAGAGGTATTCAGTCCTAGATTAGATGATTCCTGTTCATAAAGTCGTTCTGTCGCTCCTGAAACAACGACCGGCTTATTTTCTGCACTCGTGGCGGTGGTGGCGGCGGTGATGTTGTCTGTAGTACGTGCAGCCGAGTCTTCTCCAATATTTTGGGAAACTCCAGGGTCAGCAGGAACTTCTTCAAAACCCGATTCTTGACTTTCAAACAACAAATTCATTTCCTCCTCAAAATCCCAGGCAATCTGTGTTTTGTCGGGATTATCCTGTTCGTTGTCCAACACCCCGATACGAGACCTGTCGTCTAAATCTTCCCCGTCAGTCTGCAAGTGTCTGCCGCGCCGATGAGCTGCTCTCGGGTTCTGATGATTTCCTCTCTGGCTCTTCGCTCTGTTGGGTGTATGATGTAATCTTGCTGAGTGTAATTTTCGTCGAGTCAAAGATATGTTCGTTGTACGGAGCGGGCGGCCAAAGTTTGTCTTGCTCTCCTCGCCAATGGACTGAGTCAGCCCTGTTGCCATCAAAATGCTCACAATCACCAGACCTAAGCTGTAAGTGGATTTCCCGCCTTCAATATTTTGCTTTGTCATTGTCGTTTTTGATACAGGAAAAGTTGGCCGTAATCTGCTGTTTGGCTACTAGTCGTGAGTCTTAGTGCATTTATGTGTTTTATGCTTCGTGTTCCGTGTGATATGGCTGTTAGCCGGTGGGTCGGACGATGTTGCAGAGAGGTCAATGGGTTTACTGGTTTCTGTAGCATACCCTGCAGCTCTAGCTTTTCTCTCGCAGGAATTGGGATTGAGCTAAACTTTAAGGCGGGTAACTCTAAGACTTCATCATAGACAGCTAAATGTATAGATAACCGTTAAAAGTGTTAAATATAGATCCAATGATTCGGTTTCACCACTGGCTTGTGTATCAGAAGACAAAAAGTTTGTTTGTGCAGTGGCCGGGTTTCTCATCACCAGAACTGGAAGTCTACACTACGCTACGACTAGTAGCTAGTAGTACTGGTAGGTCTACTCCAGTAGTAGGGTCTAAAAGTAGTAGCCTCGCAGCTGCCAGTACTTCATGGCCTAATGAATGGAGAAGTTGGTAGAGGGTCGAAAGAATTCTTTCAAAGAAGACTAAATTAAAGAAAAGATGATAGCGAGCACTGTCCTACTGAAGAGCCAAGTTCTGTGATGGTTTAGAAATTGCCCAACGCGTAAATACAGAATTAAAAGGAGCAAAATCACTGTTCGAGTAAGGTTTTTGATAAGTGAGTATCTTATGAAGAGCACTCTGCAACAAACTCATCAATAGTCTCAAGCAATGCCTCGTGATCGAAGTCTCCAGTGAAGACGCAATTCCCCAGGTCGCCCTTCAAAAGAATTAACCGAAGCTGTCCATTCGCTACTTTCTTGTCCACGCTCATAAGCTTGAGGAAGCTCTCTCTTGTCATGGGAGAGTCGAGGGGTAATTCCACTGGTAAATTAGCAAACTCCAAGATTTTGTAAATCCTCTTCAACAATTCATCATCAATCCATCCCATCCGGGCACTCATCGTTGCTGCCATGGCAGTGCCGATGGCAACAGCTTCTCCATGAAGCCAAGTACCATAACCAGAATAGTTCTCAATGGCATGTCCAAAGGTGTGTCCTAAATTCAGGGTAGCACGAATGCCCGCTTCCTTTTCGTCCGCCTTGACGACGATGGCTTTGTTTTCGCAGCTTCGCGTAATAGCATATCGCATTGTACTTGGATCTCGAGCCAGCATATTCGCCATGTTTTGTTCTTGCCATTCGAAGAATTCAGGGTCGCGAATCTTGAGGGTGGTGTGTTGGTGGTGTATAATACGTAAAAAAGTCAGCAATTCGACGGTAAAAAAAGGCAACAAAACCTTTGCTATTTGTTTGCTCTGCTTACCAATCCATACTTGATGATTTCTGCAATACCACTCTGAAGTTCGCGATCCGGAAGGCTCTTCAAAGAATCCGTATCAATAAAGACGCACTGAGGTTGGTGAAAGGCTCCGACCATATTCTTTCCAAGTGGATGATTAACTCCTGTTTTGCCGCCGACAGAACTATCCACCATGGCCATCACTGTCGTGGGAATCTGTACAAAGTTGACACCTCGCTGGTAGATAGCAGCGGCGAATCCCACCATATCTCCAATGACTCCGCCACCCAGAGCCACGAAGGTCGCCTTCCGGTCCAAAGCACATTCCAGGGCCTTGTCCAGGATCAATTGCAAGGTTTCCATATTTTTGTATTCCTCTCCGTCTGGCAAGACAAGAGTTTCTACCTGAAGCTTGCTGTCCAGTCTTAGTAGTGTTTCGTACTTTTCTAAATACAGTGGCGAGATTCGGTCGTTGGTGATCAACAGGACTTTGGAGCCTCCAATGTGCGACTGCAACAGCTTGGCAGCTAGATTTATAGTATTAGTTTGTTTGGGACGTAGATTATTGGAAGAAAATCAGTATCATGTGCAGTTTGAATCGAGTTGCAGCGTATAATGGAATTGGGATCCACGAGCGTGTGAGATACGTCTGGTGTAACCAAATGACTCTTATTAGCTCACTAGTACACAACAGACCACAGCCGCAGCTTCTTGACAACGCTTACCTTCCTTATCCTCGTACCCTGTACCGATATAGATAGGATAATCACGGTCATCGGAAAGATCTACATTTACAATATCGTAATTTTTCCTGGATTCGGTTGTGCATCCCTGTTCTTCCAACATCACCGACATTTTTGTCCTTGACTTTGTGTGAACATTATCCAAAGCAGCAGCAGCAGCAACAACAACAGCAGCTCCCGTTTTAGTAATCGTGGAATGTGGCAGCAGCACAAAGGACTGGCTCAATGGCGGCAGCAGAGCGGCCAATATTGAAAAAGAAAAAGACAAGGAAAGCGATTGCCTCATTTCTCGTAAGTTAAGTAATTGTAGAAGGTGTTATTATTATCGGCTATTGGAGGTGCTAGGAGGAGTATTATATATTATATATTTGCTTGTCGAAGGAGTTTTAAGCAAGAGTTATCTTGGCAGCGTTTCCCATTCATAGCTATTTTTATAATGGGGTCCTTCCCCACACTGCCTGAGCCAGCAGGGTCAAGTGCGATTTTATTAACCAATGATACACAGTGTTAACTGCACCGTGGTGTAGTTAAGCCAATCCTTATGGTAACTTGAAAACGAACAAGAGAGGTCCCCCGGGACTGCTATCTCGGAGAAAGTTGAAAACTGCCTTTTATGGTTAACGTGCGACTGGCAGTACTCTTTCGTGTTA
>Ga0100402_1005490_pt1 | contig 12922 bp, 8 predicted proteins | sample CryGeyme20150102_FD_80419 | JGI IMG/M metagenome (GOLD analysis project Ga0100402, IMG submission 80419) | Groundwater microbial communities from Crystal Geyser aquifers in Utah, USA - Crystal Geyser metaG 2015-0102 | ecosystem: Environmental > Aquatic > Deep subsurface > Groundwater | place...
AGTTTCACGACCAGAATGGAGGCACTAGAGTAGTTAGTTACTGAAATAAACTGCCCACTCTTATCAACTGATGCCTGACAAGGGTCATCCCCCAAGGTTTGAATTCGACTGATCACTTCAAATTTTTCATTCAACGTCACCAACAACCCTCCTTTATGTTCTGCCAACACATAGAAGTGTTTATCATGATGAATTACATATGAGGGATTGATTTCAGCAAGGACAGCTTTGGCTGTTTTTTGCTCAGCATCGAAGTAGAACAAGGAAGGTGCATCTTTTCCATCTGAGTAACAACCGATCAACAAATTGTTCTGCTCTTCTCCTTACATTTTGAATTTTGAACGAATTAAATATGTGCTGATATTGACAGATATGGTTAATAATCATAGTTATGACTTTAGTTCTTGTCTGCTGGTGACAGGCGAGGAAGGCTCGTTTGTTAGAATAGATGTAGCTTCTTCTTCTTTTCTCTTATACAGGACTACCTCTTGCTCAAATTATTCGATCAACACTTTTCTGTTTTTGCCTTTCGACTCAACCATGTATTTGTAGAAGTATGCCATGCACAAGAGAGTCGACACTCCGAAAAATAAAAAGACTTGGCCTATGCCAATAGCCTTTATCATGATTTCTGAGAAAGATGAGACCATAATGGTAAGGATCCAGTTGACTATCACAACCAAGGAGATATCCTCCATTATCTAAGCAGCATAAATGTAGCCAACTGGTCCGATTGAAATGCTGAAGCCAATGATATGCAAGAATATTAACAGGATCAACATATATTCACCATTAGGCATTAGAGAAGCAACCCAACCGAAAATAAGACTGAAAGCTATGATACCAGATCCCAGAAGCATGAGAGTTCTGCGACCATAACTGTTGATGAGGAAAGCGCTAATGAATGTGAAAACTACTTGGAGCAAACCTAAGTAGTATGTGTCGTAGAGCGCTTCTTCCGGTGTAACGATATGCTAGAAAATTTGTTTGGAATAGTAGATAATAGCATTGATACCGCAAAGCTGATTGGAAGCTGGGATGAATAGTGCCATCACAATTATTTTTTTGCTGGCGCCACCTGTCAACTTGGCTATTAAACCTGTAAATCCACCCCCATATTCCTTCTTCTGACTGACCTTATCTCCTTGATTTCCTTCTTCAGAAAAACCTCTAAGCTTGCTGAACTCCTCAATGGTTCCCTTTTCATAGAACATATCGATGTATTTTTTGATCTCCTATCTCTCGTGGTGTTTATAGTGCCTCTCCAAAGAATCGAACCTATTTTTAGTAAGACAAGTACTTAAAGGAAAGAAGAGAAAGAATTCTGAGGATACAAAAATAAGCCGGGAAGAAGATGTATCGATCCCAACCCATTTATGGATTCATGCTGTATGTTGATAGAGATACCCAAGACGATAGCCCACTGATACTCCGATAGTAATCAACAACTGATTAAAAGTCCCAATAATACCAGTCAGCTCAGGAGGTGATATTGACACCAAATATGCAGGAATAACAGTTCCAGAAATGCCAAGGTAGATTCCGATTCCGAAGCGAGTCAGATACAGAGTTACCAAATCCATCGAATAGGACTGATAGGTGATGGTCAAAAAGGCGAAGATATCCATATAGATCATGGTTTTGCGTTCACCAATTTTTTGAGATAGAGGCTGAGTAAGGAAAGTTCCCAAAAAAGCACCAATAGGAAGCAGAGTAGTGATGATGGATAGTTGATAAGATCTTTACTAATCTGTGAGATTGTTATGTCTTGCGATGAGGTCGGCCGTCATCGAGATGGAAACGATACTGTATCCGAAAATGAAAGCACCCAAGGAGACGAACACAGAGACCGTTATGAGGATATGCTTATTTATAAGCTTCATTCCAATATTATTATGTAGCCAGTCATTACACGTCAAATTTCATAATAGAGAAACACATACACCAACATTTAAATGACTGATCATCTGTTTCTGCGCATCTCCTCTCGGACAAAACCGTAAAGAATTGAACTAATTTGCCTTGCCATGCCTGCCACTGCCACTCCATCGTCTAGTAAGCCAATTCCTCCTAACACTGCCTAGGGAAGCAGATCGAAGGGAGAGAAAGTATAGATGGCCAACAAAATAAGATACTTTAATCTCTAGTTATTCAGCACATAACTGATCCCTTGAGTGCTGAAAAGGATGGGAACATTACGAAAGGTGTTGCCGAACTCAGTTATGGCTCTTAGAATCTAACATAATTGGACAAATACACTGGGCTATTTGGTAAACTTGTAATTATAGGCACTAATCGCCTCCTTTATCTTCTTCTGTTCATCACTTATCGGCTAGAAACGCCTGAAAAGCACCAGGATCTACTTCCTGCAAGCAGGACACCTGATCTCTTGGTTGTTCTGGGAGTCGATATAATTCATGATGCATTATCCTGAGTCAATACATAAGGTACCGCAGTAACTGTGATTGCATGTTGCTACAACTTAGTTCTTTACGGGTTCGAGACAAATGAAGCATTATCGATTAATAGGTTAACGCGGAGAGGAGTAGACCTGATCATGCTGGGCTAAAAGAATACGACTGAGGAAAGGGGTAAAGAATTTGAGGCAGCCCATGATGCTGCTAAGGCATATACAGAGGAAAACAGTGAAGAGTAGGAATGAGATGAGACACATTCCGATGATGATAGCGGCTACCATAAGTACCGATTATATAGGGCTTACGTTTACCTTCAAATAAAACTACAGTCCCTAATTGTATAGCAGTATCTCAATCAAAAATCATAACTTCTGCAAACAAACTACCATCTCTCTGTTGACTCGCTGAATTATCCTCAACTCACTACCCTTCTCAAGTCTGAGCACGCTCTCTTGATCCACCATTAACACTTCAGTACCCACCATCACTTCAAATAGTCCTTCTTACTACTATTATTAACCCTAAACGGGAGGGTTGTTGTTTATAGGATGGATTTTGAGTAGATAAAGACCTTGTTGGTGAATTTTGACGAAGTTAGGGTTGTTTCCGGGGCCAACTTGAATTATTTATGGGATCAAGTTGAGAATTTCTCTGTTTATCAGAGCAAACTGATGCTGTTGTTGATAACTGTGCCACCATGTTAACTTGACCCCTTGGCTGATCTCCTTATTGATTTCAGTCTGACTGCTCAGTATTTTTTTGGTGCTTTCCATACTCTGTTCAACATAGTCTCTTACTTCTTCCAAAGAATCTGCCAAAGGTTGATAATTTTGCTTGATCAAGGGAAACACATCTTTAATGTTCATCTTGCCTAAAAGTTCTTGTTGGATGCCTTCAATACTTTTGGTTAACATATCCAGACGTAAAGATTAGAAATTACTTGTTTCATTGTTACATTTGTGTACGGTTACCTTATTTGTTCTGTCGAGATGAGACCAAGTGTTGCCGATTACCTTGGACTCACTGATGCTATGATTGTATTTCAATCTATATAAGATGGTTAATTTACTTTTCTTAGATCTCAGCTTCTAATCTTTCTAATTTGCTACAAACTTCATTATTAAGCCCAATGATTTTTTTGTTCCTCAAATCGAGTTGTTTCTGGATATCGTCATCTCTTTGTTGTAATTTGGAAATTTATTCAATCAGAAGAGCGAACATGGTCTCATTTGACTCGATGTATAATTATTGAGGTTTTATGGCTTTGTTGGATTTTTCTTTAAGGACTGATTTTGGCTCCTTTTGCGGCTTGCTTATATGGCTTGTTTTGAGCTTCTTGCCCAGTTCTGAGATTTTATCTATTGCGATCTACTGCATCTTGGCTGCCCTCTACAGCTCCTGCTTCTGCTCATCACTAAGTCTTTTTTCCAACTCCTACATGTATCGTTTCACTTGGCCGCTGCTAGCTTTTTTCTCAACAATCGATAAACATTCAGACCGATCCATCTATATTTCTATAGTTGTACCTTTCGACTTAGCAGGGCCTCTAACTAGCCGACTCGATGTGTAAGCGAGGCCAATCCATCTCTCAGTTGGTTGACACTTAGATCAGGATTGTTTCTGTCGGATGACATAGGGGTATTATCGAACATTGCTTATTTTAAAATTTCTTATCTATCAAAACAAAACTTAATCATGAGTAGGTTCTCAATTCTTGGACCAAACTTGTAATATCCTCGTCTATGCGTTTGAACTTGCCCTAAGGTTCCCGTCTGTGCTAGATGACGCAGTTGACCTATTCCACCTCGTCCATCAGCTCCTGAGACTGTGAATTGTCCAAAAGAGATTGTTGCTGCATGTTGAAGATGATTTTGAGACACAATGCAAATGAATGCTTCTGACATGTTTTCATTATCTCCAGGATAGTGGAGAGAACATGACTGGTCGGAGTAACATGAGTGATTTTTTCAGACTCTGTCTAGGCTTCAAGCTCTTATTAATCTACCATCTCATCAGGCTACTATGAGCCAAATAGGAAAGTAGGACAGTTAGAGCTAATGAAGCGTTAGTGGTCGATTGGGTTCAGTGCCTTTCTTTTAGTTGGGGAACCAGCTTGTCTTTCCTGCAGGAAGAGGGTAATAACGATTGATGTTACGCTTGCGTTAATTTCCGATCGGCCCAATCTAGACAACCCTAGGAGCGGTCTTACCAGTTCTCTTTGAATTCTCATATTCCTGATGCCGTATGTCAGCGCCCAGCTCTCAAGGGTACTGACCACCTTGCTAAGCACGTTGAAATTTCTTTCCTTCAGCAATTAAAGCCACATTGGTTCCAACAGATGAGGTGCCATGTTGACTTCTCTCTTTTTGATATGCAAAGCAAGCTCATCAAGGGCTCCAATTTTTTGCTTCCAGCTTCCCGAGTTCAGTTGCAAAGTATTGACATTTTCTGAATTTTGGCTCTGATTGCGCATTTCTTGTCACTTCCTAAAATATATATTCTAAGAAATGAAAAATTATGCTATACAGAGCTTAATTTTAGTCAATTATAGTCAATCCTACCAATGAGATGACCGTTTTCACCCTCAGATTATGATTTATTCATCCTATGTCATATTATCTTATAGTATCATGACTGCTCATCCATCACTGTTATCTTTGTTCACAGGGGATACAATCACTATTCGACATCAACACTACTCCCTACATTCGTCAGCTTTTCAAACTTCAACAGTCGAGCTGCAGACTAATCAATGCCCGCTTTAGTCACTTTTTGTCATATAATCACTTCATAGGCATGGTCATTAGCGTAAAATAGTTCAATTTAAAGAAGCGATAGTTCTGAGGCATAAAATATCAGGGAAGTATTTGTGTTTTAGTAGGAATTTTGCCAATAGAGGGGAGATTTTTCTTAGCTACCGGCATGAGGAAAATTGGCAGTTTGAGTTAGGTCCGTTGTTTAAGTGTCAAAGTATGGAGAATAATGGGGTTCGTAGTGGAGAGGAATATTCCATCATGCCTTTGGTTTCAGGGCAGGAGCCAGAAAAGATAGGGATGGTTGCAGGCAAAAACTAAAAAAACACACAAGAAAGAGCTTCAGTCTACCTCAAAAAGAATGAATTTTCACCCTTTAGCCTCATCAAAGCTAGCTAAAACGTCTCATCTTCATCTTTGCGAACTCTATAGGTCTATCAATTGCGACATAACTAACTATCAAGGGTCCTATCCTTTCAGCACCTGGAATAACTTAGCCAACCATACAATCAATACGGCGACAACTCCTACTTCTCCCTAATCGTACTAGAAACAGCAAAAGGAGAAGCATATACTGAACAGAAGATAGAGAATGGTGAGATATTCAGAATTAAATTTTTGGCCAACAAACAATATTTAGCTTTCAACAGAGAGCAAGAACTTTTTATGACTAACCTTCCCAACCAACTGTGCGAATTCTAACTATCTACTTACTCAGCAGGAGCAAAAACTTAAATAGACACATTGCTCACAATTAGACATAAGCATTCGAGTCTTTATCTATCCCTCTAAGGAAACAAACTTACCCTTCAGCCTTATAGTTCATTCAATATCTGGTAATTCAAGTCTATTCCCTCAGATTAACTGACAAGAATACTCTTTATCAACAATATATACGGCAATCTCAAGGCAGGAGTACAATTGCTTGAATAAAATTTATTGGGAAGCCACAACAAAATACTATCCACTCTAAACTATGCACTTGACTACTGTTTCAATACTGAAAAACTTGAATAAAAATTTGATTTGTGCCAACTGGTGGATTCTAAATTAGCCCCTGAAGAAAAAATACTCTTTGGCAAAGTTGGCTACATTGCTATTCTACAAAAATTGTGCACGAAAGTGGCCAAATAAATGAATGAAGAGGTCAAATAATATGAATAGTCTGGTTCAGTCATTAGCGATTACAATTAGATCTACAAAAAAGCCCTGCTTTTGCTTTGCGCCACTTGCCGATAAAGTATATAAACGCTCGCCTCTTTTGGCGAATATCTGCCTGTATTTTTTGAATTGTTGCCTTCAGCCGATGGCACTGTACAAATGTTCTACCAAATATTCGGCTTCAACAGAGTTGGCCTTGTCTATCTATAGAATATTGACTTTTCATTTGGCAACAAAAAATACCATGCGATCGACGTCATTCTCGAACACTTTTACAATAGACGATTCAGAATGTAGGAAAGAATCAAAATAATCAAAATGCTAAAAAGTTTGTTACAGGACCAATATGGCTCAACTATTACGACACATGCTGGAATTTTAATAAATGCAGTCAGAAGCTAAAAACTGTCAAATATTTTGCTTAAAGTTGGAGCAGATAGATAATTCCGTTTGATTGTCAGCATTAATAATAACGAAATAACAGAAATGGGAGCTCTGATGGGCACCAGTAAAAACAAGCTAGAGAAATAATTGATAATTGAGCAGCTGAAATTGACAATTTCTTTATGTCAAAATGGAGGGCAAAATGAATTATAATTTTTCAAAGGAATCATTCCTTAAAAAATGATCGAGAAATATCTACGGGAATAGATCAAAGGATAGTTCAAAGCAGTACTAATGGAAGCCCTCAATTATGTCTATCTGAAATCAAACTAATGCAGAATTCATAAATGTGTCATCTCAGTCACATGCTAAGACAACAACAAAAATCATAAATAGGTAAGGAAAGAAAGTTCGTTGAGAACTGAACTGCTAACTGGAGGGTTGTAGTTGGAAATGACACCAATAAAGAAAAATAAAACCATGACTAATAACTTAGATCTCAGAACGATCAAAAGAATTGTGTTGGGTCAAACTCGAACCAACATCGAAAATCAGCATTTTGGATAAGAGCTCTTGACTGAGTTGGCTGCTATTCGAAAATTGGTAGATTTGTAATTATGCACTTGGTGGTAATTCTAATAAATAATCGATCTTCTTAAGACCAGCATTGAGATGACCCTAAAGAATGATCTCCAAGTTTAAGATTGCATTCTATGGCAATTTTGCTAATTAATGATCTTTTATGTTGAGCAAGAGATCAGAGATAAGGTCGATACTATGCTGAAAAATATCAAAATGTCCTAAAATTAAATGCGAGGTACTATTAATGCTGTGAAAATGAGCTAGATTATTCTTAACATCAAATCAGATCTATAGAAAAAGATAGGGTCTTTGGGATAACTCATTATCTCTCGTACTTTGAAGGATGATAAAGTTGAAATATTGATCAAAATTTTGTAACTTTTGGGTAAAATAGAAGACACAGGAATTTTATTCAGATAATGTCTCAGAAATTGCATCATCATTGAAAGCCCATAATCTCAAGCATCTCTCAGAAAAATCACAGATGTAACTGAAAAGCTCAAAAGGGAAGTCAACTAGCTGAGCAACCCCCAAGTTTCCCTTTCCATGTCGAACTGCTCCAAATTTGCATCAATCCTTCAATATCTCTGTGAGTTCATGGAGAGTCCAGCTGCCAAGGATAGTGTAGATCCTTTTTGTCAAAAATTGGCATGCTAATTTGGAGTCATTCCTTAAATTATTGTATTTTTACTAAAGAGGAAGGAAGAAATGAGGAAAGTTGATAACAGTCACCTATTTGAGTTGGTGCTCAGGGTGATAGAAGCAGTTCTGAAGAAAAATGACTAAAATGCTATATTGTGCTAAAATGAGCTTGTTAAACTGAGAAGCATATTCGAGTATAACGACAGAGGACAAATTGGCTTACTTTTCTCTATGACCTCTTCAGCCATCCTCAGAAGACATTATACCTTTATCTCTGAGGCTTGGCTTCTCAGCCTCCAACATTGTCTTCCTCTCCGACTGTAAATTCCTTTAGGATGGCTCATTCTGCTGAATATGTGGAGTGAACCTGAAGAAAGATATCAGTCGGCTAGCAGTATAGGAGACAACATTTTGAGTAGTGATGAGATGATTTGTGCCTTATTGAAGATTGCCAGAGTTAGCGATCCTCTTGATCTATAGGGTAGTCGAATGCAAGGTGAGAAATAACAGTGGCTAATGTATCTTGTTTTGTTGTTCAAACTACTCAAAACAATTTCTACTCTAGAGCATAAAGCCAAAGTTATAAGAGCTCTTTCTTTAGCCAATCTTTTAAACATGTTAGAAGACACATTCAGACTTTAAATCACACAATAATGCACTCCCATCTATTCTTTTATCCTCAAACAGTGTAGAAAAGAGCTGATCGGTCTTATTATCGCTCTATACCTCGAAGACCTCAACAATGAATAGAGAAATATCATGCTCACATATTTAAGTAGACTTAATGCATTATGGATTCCCAAATACCTCATATCATCCAACGACGAACCGATCACTAAGTTACTGCTACGAAATGGTGGGAACAATTAAACTGATCTGAAACTTCGATTCATACTCACTTCATACATTAAACTTGAACTTTGTTACAGGAAAGAAATAACCACTTAGCATATTCACAAACTCAACAGCAATATCTATCTTTTCATCAATATTTACTACGATTTCGGTTTTAGAGCATGCGATGCAGTAAGAGGATAAAATTAACATAATAGTTAAATCTAACTGAGGCATGCAGAAGAACTCAAAGAAATAGGCTAGAAATTTATGAACAGTTATAGAGAATTGGTGCAGCAACATTTAACTTTTCAATAATATATGACAAGCCCACAATAATACTACAAAAGTATTAAAATAGTAGAAGAATTGACGAGGAACAAAGTAGGCCTCAAGTTTAACTAGGAACAGTCCGAATAGCTTCCGGCCTTGATGGAAGGACATGAGTTGTTTGAAAGTTAATCATTGACCTTCCTTTTTCATAGGTTTATCACAAATCAGCATAGAAATGAGAAAAATATCCACAAGAATGTTCTTGCACTCCTGATGAACAATCAGAATATCCATGTGATATAATAAGACCACACTCGTGAAGTATAAATTAATAATAGCATTAAAATTGCTAATTTAATCGCTTCATAGTTCAAGGCTAAAGATATGAGTATTGATCGTTTCAGTAAACTCTGCTCAATTATATCTCGCCTTCAATTCGGCCAACATTCTTAAAATAAAATTCAAGCAACTCTCGAAAATCAAATACTAACAAAGTTAGCCTCATATAAGTAAGATGCTGCTGGTTTGAAGTTAGCCTGTTGGATCAAAACTTAAATTAGAGTGCTAAATAATTATCTAAGAACAAAACCGTCAGTAGCATCTAGATACTCTATTGTTGAAGCTCAAGAGGACTAAATTTTTTAATAGAATTTCAATAAATTTAAGCAGCGTCTCAAACAAAAATTGAAGGAGGATCTAGTCCTCTACGAAAAAAGATTACTTCTTGATCAAGTTCACAAATATTATGTCAACAGCAGCCAACATTTTCTCTCAATCGAAGAGGTCATGAACTGGCTTTTAATGAAATTGAGATATCACACCATCAACACAGTCAAATATTTCGACATCATCTAATAAATTATCCAGTCCCTCAAAGGTTATCTTGGCTTCATGGGTCAATACGAGTACAAATATATATCCAAGTAGCTCAAGGATAAAATTTAATTGTGCCTGCAAATCATTTTCCAAGCACTAAACAATCCCCCTTAAAAAATATATCACCTTCTTGCAAAATATAACATTGTTGAGGATCTTAACGTTCTTTTGGCACTCGATGACTCCCTTCACCGAAATTTGGAACAAATGGATCTCTCCCCATACTAACTACTGAAGAAGCTGACCCGAGACAGAGTGGAGGGTGTTGAAAGTGCCTACCTTCAGGGAGTCCTTCAGCTCTACAACAATAGTCTGGCAGTTTACAGCGAAAACAATATCTTATCAGAAAACAGCTACCCCCTTATACCTCTGCGCTCCCTTTTCCGTTCTCTAAAATACGCCACAATATCCATAATCCGTCAACTTCAAACCTCTCATATCCACGGACCTACCCTTCTTTCTTCCCTTTCTGTAAAGAACATCAATGAGAACATATTTAACACTTATGACAAATACCATCACCTCTACTCTAGCTACACCATTGCCACCATCTATACAAAATTGGACTATCAAGATCGGGAGGAAGAGGAAATCGCTGAGAATATGGCTATATAGAATTCGGTCAAATTGATGGCGATTAAGATGTGGATTGAAAATTTGAATAATTTGAGAGATATAACTGGGCGTTATTCGAGATTGAGGGATAAGAACACAAAAACTACAATTAGATTTTATCTGGAAATGGTCAAAGCTTTCTTCCGAGATCTGTTCTATCTAATTGTATCTCCATGTATGAATTGCACCAAAAGCCGAAATCACGGACATTCATAACATCAAATCTACGATTTTTTCCTATCAAAATTAGGTAAAGTCTAACTCTGCTGGTAGGGCACTCTATACCAATACGACTACATGATCTTCCCTGAATGTTGCTTCAACTGGCAACTCAAAGCCTAATGCCTAAAGGAGCTCAACCTATCATCTTCACAACTAAGAAAATAATCAATTTCTCAATCTATCGATAAATTCGTGCTATATTACGAGAATTAATTCGATTTTTTCAGAAATTTTTCAAGAGTCAGGTTGATTCCTTTTTTGGGTCGATACAACAATATAACTAAATTGATTTGCTACACTATCGTAGTGGTACAGAATATTTTGCTGGTTACTGATCAGATCCTTTCGCTTTCTTTTGAAGATCTCAACACAGAATTGCCTTTCAATATATTGGCTATGTTTAACTTGACAGTTGCTGGGATGATATTGATGGTCTTCCTGATGAAAGATATGCCATTGCTGATCAATATTGAAAGATACAATTTGGAAGAAGGAAGGGGATACTTTGGTGAGGGCTATAGCTAACTGTCAAGAGGAAGACAAAAAGCTATCTTAGTGTTGAAAAATGTGTTCACTTTTGATCTGTTCTATCACTCGCTCTACACTATTGTCACAGCTCTCACTCTATACAACAAACTATTTGCGGCTGTACTTCTGCTAGATGTCCTTGTCCACATCCCTGCTCTCAGTAATTCTCCTATTTAATACAGAAATGCTTCTTTTGTCGATCTGGCAACCCCGCTACCAAGTATTTCTGACAGTAGTTACCTTCATAATCATTGAATATTTCTTCAGCATTTTACTCTATTTCTTCTTCCAGGGCAATGTCAACAATTATTGCGATACTCTGGGTAAATGTTTCAGTTTTGTCTTTTCCACTACTTTCCTCGCCATTAACGGTTTCGTGGGCTATCTATTCCAATTGCATGAGCAACAGAAAACACCAGTCTTCCAGATCAGCTTTTTCCACGTCTTCGAAAATATTTATGTGATCGTGATACACCTAATAATGTTCGCTGTGATGTTAGCTGTCATTATCAATAGCTTTATCATAGCTAAGACAGAAAATCACAAACAGAAATAATTGCTCAAAAATGCTTGTCTGATCTGTAACATCGATCGGAGTCAATTTAATCTCTCGCAAAGGGGAGGGTTCAAAGCCCATGTGAAAAATTTTCATTATTTGTTCAACTACTTCGACTTCAAGTATCGACTGACGAAGAAAAGAAGAGATGCAATGACCGATGTTGAGTTATTTGTACTTTAAAGTCGAAACAATGACTGGATTCCCGAGAATCGCACGATGGAGTTGGAACTATAAAACAATATTTGTCTGCTACCAGAGTTGAAATCAAATGAGTTGATAGCTTCATAATGAAATTATGACTCCAATAAATATGAATAGAATCACTGTCTCATGACACCTTTCCCACTTGATATGCTAAATTGTCCGCATTTTTGAAACACATCTCATAACAATTTCCACAAGGGTTGCTCTCTATCTCAGCAGTCATCGAGCGACTCCTCTGGTCGAGCTTACCCATTGAAGTGTTGCGCATTGTGCTATCCCGAACCAGCAGTTGTTCCCTGAGGCTCTATATATTTGACAGTTGTACCTAGCTCTTCTAGGTGGTTGGATTGCTCACTGAAGCTGTCTTCTGACGTGTGTGGCCAAAACGTTAGAAGGTTGTTTGATTCGTCATACAGTTGTATGTCTGGACGTATAGCAAATATCTAATTTTAATGTATGAGATACGTTAATGGCAGCAAGAAGGCCAGACTGGAAGCTAGGCCCAGACAAATGCAAATAATTCGAATGATCTCCAATGCTGTATGATCGTCCCAATCCATCTGCGAAATATCTAAATAATTTCTACTTTACTGATGCATTCGAAGACAATCGTGAAAATCATGAAAAATTCAATACTGAAGATGAACACATAGAACCAGAAATAATTGTGAGATCCTACACAATTTGCCACCCAGGGACAATGATGGTCATAGACACTCACACATCTTCTGCAAATCTAGCAATGCCTCGACCTCTCTGGTTTGACCAACTAAATAGGAAATGAGGTACCATGCATTAGAAGCATATCTTGGAGGCATTGTTTTTCTTTAATATCTGAAAATCGTTTTGACTAGACTAAACGCATATGTAGC
>Ga0100402_1005506_pt1 | contig 12893 bp, 13 predicted proteins | sample CryGeyme20150102_FD_80419 | JGI IMG/M metagenome (GOLD analysis project Ga0100402, IMG submission 80419) | Groundwater microbial communities from Crystal Geyser aquifers in Utah, USA - Crystal Geyser metaG 2015-0102 | ecosystem: Environmental > Aquatic > Deep subsurface > Groundwater | place...
CAGAACTCGCTCGAGGAAAAATCGTTGGTGATGAGTATGGGCTGTTAAAGCTGATATTTCACGAAGAGACAAAAAAGCTCCTCGGCGCCCATGTCATCGGCACAAGCGCTTCGGAGCTGATCCACATCGCTCAAGTAGCCATGTGGTTCGAAGCCGACGTCCAGCACCTGCTGGACTTTATCTTCAATTATCCCACACTGGCCGAGGCCTACAAGGTGGCCTCGCTCAATGCTTACAACAAGTTCCCTAGCTGATTAAAAAACTAACAGGATTGATCGGCGGCTAGACTCTCACGCCTATAGGCCTCAAGCATAATTTTCGCGCAGGCTCTCGCGTCGGAGAGAGCTTCGTGATGATTGAGCTCGATGCCGAGGACTTCGCAGACATTGGAAAGTTTTGCGGGATGGATTTCGAGTTGCTTACGAGCTACTTGAACGGTGCATTTGAATTCTGGAATGGTGTCGGTGATGCCTGCGACTTCGCAGCAAGTAGTAAGAACTTTGCGATCAAAGGGGGCATTATGAGCGACGAGGAAATCTGCGCCTTTCATGAAGGCATATAGGTCCGGCCAATGGTCTCTAAAGGACGGCTCACCTCTAACGTCATTCCAAGAAAGGCCATGGATATAAGTAAATTTGAAATCTTGTCTTGGTGGTCTGATGAGACGAACCATCTCGCCCACAATCATTCCGTTTTCTACTTTTACAAGTCCCACGGAACAAGCGGAATCTGCCCCATAATCAGCTGTTTCAAAATCGATTGCTACAAAATTCATTCCAAGTAGTCCTAGCAAGCGAAAGCCGTGATGACTATTTCTTCTTCTCACGAAGGGGGATTTTTAGGTATGATATCCCGTTATTTTCGGGTGGCGGGAAGCGCCCCGCGTCCACATTGACCTCGATGCTTGGAAGTAGGAGCCTTGGAGCGGAAAGAGTGGCATCGCGCTCGGTTCTGAACTTCACGAAACCATCTTTTGTCGTTTGAGCGTTGATGTGAATATTGGACTTCTTCTGCTCGCCTATCGTAGATTGGCAACGATATTCACGGCCGCCAGGCTGGTAATCATGAGCTGTGTAGGTCTTGGTTTCATCGGGCAAGGCATAAAGCTTCTCATGAACGGATTGGTATAAGTCGGCCGCACTTCCATCAGGAAAATCACAGCGCCCTACCCCAAAGTCCGGCATAAACAAAGCATCGCCCGTGAAAACGACATCACCGACATGATAAGAATAACATGCTGGAGTGTGACCGGGGGTATGGATGGTTTTCACGGTGAAACTTCCAAGAGCAAATTCATCACCCTCATTGAGAAGTAAGTCGAACTGACTTCCGTCTGTAGGGAAGTCAGCATGCAAATTATAAATTTTCTTGAATGTGGCTTGGACTTTTGAAATCTCTTTGCCGATCAATATTTTTGATCCAGGAAATCTTCTTTTGAATTCTTGGCTGCCAGACAAATGATCTGCATGAGCATGTGTTTCTAATATATTGTGGACCTTGAGTCCATTAGACTGAATGAAGCTATAAACTATTTCTACTGAATCATAAAAGTAAGTGGAAGATGCATGGTCATAATCCATAACGGGATCGACGATCATGGCATCTAGACTCGCGCTATCCCACACAACATAGGTGATTGTATACGTATCTTTGTGAAAGAAATCTTGAATTTTTAAGTTAGACAATAAATACCCCTAAAAATGGCGAATTTTCGCTCCGCCCGAATAAAATAAAAAAGCTATCTCTTAAGCTCTTCAAAAACCATGTCCAAGGCTTCTTGGTTCAGAGGCTTTTGGAAATGCGTGTGGATCTGGCGCCCTAGGACATTCATTCCCACATAAGCTAGTTGAATGCGCATCGCCATTAGGGCATGAAGTCCGCCGCCTCCGCTATGAGTTCCAATCACAGCTGTTTTCTCATTAAAAGTTTCACGCCAATCTTTTGTGGCAACGCTGGCCCAGGCAAAGAAATTCGTAAAAGTTGGAGGTAGCCCCCCATTGTATTCAGGAGCTAGAAAGAAGAACTTTTTGGTCGCCTGAAGTTCCACTAAAATATCTAATATCGGCTGTGGTATTCCATCCGTCTTGTCAGCCCCAGAGGTATACAATGGCAGCTTCATGGCTACGACATCATAGACTTTGGCCTGAAAGCCACGTTCTGAAGCCTGTTTGGCGATTTCCTGGGCCAATTCGAGGTTTTTTCCGGTGCTTGCGACAACGACTGCTACTTTTTCCATGGAATACATATAAACCCAGCTTCCAGCTTTTGTCATTCTTCCATTAAACGGTTAAAAGAGAGGGTTCATGACCCTGCCGACGAAAGAGGAATTGAGAGAGCAAATCCTTCTAGCCCCCTTCACCGACATGGAACCCCACATCAAAAGGGGTGCCTTTGTTTTGGTGCAGGAGAACTTGGATCTTGTGGATATCGCGCTAGCCATCGCAGCCAATGACGAAGCTACGATACAAAAGCACATTCAAGAAGCGAATCTCAGCAAAGGCGACGAGGAATCCTTTGAGGCATGGAAACAGGAAAAAACGTTTTTTAACTTTATTATCATCCAACCTTTTGTGGTGGCACAGAAATTTGTGAAGCTGAACCCAGCTCCCATGAATTGAGAATGTTTGGCCGTAAAATCGCCAAACTCAAAAAACACTCCAAATTATAAGAAAACAGAGGCCCATAATGACCCAAGAAACCAAAAAACTACCTGAAATAAAAATCAGCCAAACAGTTGCTGTCCTGATTGACGGAAACAACATGGAAAGAAGCATTCACTCAGAAGTGGGACATGACTCTGCGATGCTTAACTTCGACGAGCTGATCCCGAAACTTGTAGCCAATCGCTCTTTGAATCGCTTGATTTACTTTAGAGAAGGTCGAGCCATTTCATCTAAGCTCGCCGAAAGACTACACGCCAATTATCATGGCTCCGTTAGAGCTTGTCATAAAAGTGCAGATATTCCACTAAGCATTAAAGCCACCCAACTGGCTCACAAGGTAGATACCATTATTATTCTATCGGGAGATTCAGACTATGTTGAACTCGTAACACATTTGAAGTCTGAAGGCGTGCGAGTAGAGATTGCAGCACTCGTGAAAACCACGGCACAAATTCTAAGAGATGAAGCGGACTACTTTCATGAGATCACCAAAGAAGATTGGTTCAGCTACAAACAACACAAAGGTGGACGCAATGTCCCTGGACGCAGTGGTAGCGGCGGCTCAAACTCCAACAACAAAAAAACCACAAAGAAAACAACCAAGAAATAGGACCCGACATGAAGACGCCTCCTCCAATTCTTACAGACGAAGAACACATTGCAAGATTAAGCGCCTATCGCCCGAAGCCAGCTTATATGGCGATGTTCTCGACCCTTACGGGAGGAATCACTAAAAACTCTGAATTGATGTGGGTCCCCGTGGACGAGCATCAGTTTCATAGAGGCGACGGTGTCTTTGAGGCTTTCCTATGTATCGATGGAGCACTGTATGACCTTCAAAGTCATTTAGAAAGACTGAAGAAATCTGCAGATGGAATCGAACTAGAACTCCCCATGAGCCTTGAAGACATTGCCCAATGTGTGATTGCGACTTCCAAAGCAAGTGGCGCACGCAACCACACTGTCCGCATGTATGTTTCAAGAGGGCCAGGTTCATTCACAGCCAACCCCTATGATTGCATCGGGTCGCAGCTATATATTATTGCAGATAAGTCAGGCAGCTATGCTCCTCGATATTTCGAGGAAGGTGCTAAAGTGGGAATCAGTAAATATGTCGCCAAAGAAGTTCCCTTTTGCAACATCAAAAGCTGCAACTATCTTTTGAATGCCATGCTCAAAAAAGAAGCTGTGGATGCCGGAGTGGACTATATGATTCCGATTGATGTTAGAGGATGCATGACTGAAGGCAGTACCGAAAACATTGCCATGATTGATAAAGATGGAGTCTTCAAGGCGCCACTCTTTGAGCGAATGCTCCGCGGGACGACCCTAATCAGAGTGATGGAACTAGCGAAAGAATTCGGTCCGGAGCTTGGCATCACCAGAATCAGCCAAGAGGATTTGACTGTAGCTGATTTCGAAAACGCCAAAGAGATCATTATGGTGGGAACCACCATGGGCGTGATGCCTGTGGGTGAATTCAACGGCAAAGCGATGCCGGATGTTAAAGATGAAAACTCTTGCTGGAAAAAGCTGAGAGCTAAGCTTATTGAAGAACGAGCGTCCGCTCAAAAAGTACGAACTGTGATATTCTAAAAATATCTCAAGCTGATCATCGCCCCCTTTAAGGGTTTCAACGTCCTAAAAAACTAAAGCTTAAATCCACCGTAGAAGGACCCGGACCAAACCTTAAACCGCGTGTCTCCGTCATAGGTTGGTTCTGGTGTGAGTTCGGCAGAAGCGCTAAACCCTACAAAAAATGAGGATTTCTCGAAGTTGTAATTAAAGTTTGGACCAAATTCGAGTTTGTAATCCGACAGATCTTCAAAGGGAGAACTTAATACCGACCATAGGCCAAAATCAGTTCGATTGGCTGAATAATAGACCGCAGCATAGGCACGTAGCTTATAAAAGTTTTCTCGATCTTTATTAGTGACATTTCTGATTGTAAATCGAGGGCCCAGTTCAAACAAAGCATAGTAGCCATCTTCGGTACTCAGGTCCCAACGAAAACCGGTATCAAAATTATGATAATCTGTGAAAATATCACCGCTAGACTTATAGTTGCCTTTACCATCATAGCCATACGACACAAAGACACTATACGGCGCACTAAACTTGTTTAGATACTTGAAGCTGAACTTTTTTTCATTTTTATACCAGCGGAAGGGATACTCCTCATCACCGCCCCAATAGTAAGTATAATACTCACCCGTCGTTTCAAATTTGTGGATATTATATTTCAACGAGGCTTGTTCTTTGAATAAGAAATCTAGATCACGCTGCGGTCCGTAAGAAAAATTAGAGCCAAAGTTCATTTTTCCGGCATAGGTCCAAGGTGAGCCCTCAACCTTACGAACAGGTATTGTGGGACTGACTTCTTCTTGAGCTTGCGCCACTTCTCCAGCTACCAGAAAGGCTGCGAACAAAATAAAACCAAATGATCTAAAGAATAACAAATAACATTTTAGAGAAATCACAATACCTTTACCTTTACCTTTCGCCAGACAAGCTTTTTAAAAGAACAAGAATTTTATCCACACATACGTCTTCATCGCCACTACCATCCTTTAAAATGGCTGCAGCCTGGGCTTTCGAGGGCTCAACAAATTCATTATGCATCGGCAGGACTTGCTTCTGGTATTGCTTTATTACTCCAGCTTCTTCGCGGCCACGTTCTTTGATGTCGCGGCTTAGTCTGCGCTGAAACCTAAGAGGCTCAGGCGTATCCACATAGATGCTGTAGTCGAGTAGCTCGACAATCTTAGGCTGGCTAAGGATTAAAATTCCATCGAGAACAATGAGAGGTCTCGGTTCGAAACGTTCAGCATCAGGCAATCGCGTGTGTGTGGCAAAGTCATAACGGGGTACTTCAACACTCCTGCCTGACTTCAACAATTTTAGGTGTTCTGCTAGCAAATCAAAGTCCAAGGCATCGGGATGGTCGAAGTTCACACTTCCTCCATCCTCATCAAACTTAGCACTCTGATCGCGGTAGTAATGATCTTGAAGCAGCACTTCCATTTTATCATGGCCGAACTGCTCAAGCAGTTTGTTTGCAAAATAGGTCTTACCCGACCCACTCCCTCCAGCAACTCCTACAATTACTGGAGTGATGCTCATATCTCCGCACCTGTGGTCGCAGGAGCTAGGGTCTGGAACAACCTGTCCCCAGCATCACCCAATCCAGGGAGCAAATAACCTTTGTCATTGAGTTCACGCTCAACAGAGGCTGTATAGATTTCAACATCAGGATGGCGTTCAACAATTTTGTTAATTCCCACAGTTGCAGAAAGCAGAGTCACCATACGTATTTGACCGACCCCGTATTCCTTCAGACGATTGATTGTCGCAATAGCCGTATCACCTGTCGCAAGGAGAGGATCGACAAGAAGAACTTTTTTGCCTTTGTGATTGGGAGGTAGCTTGAAATAGTATTCCACCGTGTGGTTCATCAACTTGTCGCGGTAAATACCCACATGCCCGACACTCGCAAATGGAAGCGCATCAAGGAAACCATCCATCATCCCAAGTCCAGCCCTCATTATCGGAACAATGATCAAATCTTCTTTGATCATCTTACCCTTTGTCTTTTCAAGCGGCGTCTCAACATCGACTTCTTTCGTTTCAAGATCTCGCGTCACCTCATAAGCAAGTAAGCGACTAGCTTCATTCAAAGTTCTTCGAAAGACCAAAGAAGGAGCATTTTTATCACGCATCACAGTTAGTTTGTGCTGCAAGACCGGGTGTTCAATCACAATTACATTTTTCATATCAAATCCTCAAATCAGCTCCTGCAGAGCTTCGAATACCTATCTTAAATACCTACCTAGAACACAGTCCCATCGCTAATGATGTTAATCGGAGGACTGAGATCCTCACGTTTTTCAGCAGCAACTTTGCGACCAGCCCACCAAGTGCCACCCTCCAAAATCTTTGGAAGCGCCAGATCAGGAATCTTCAACTCATTCCTGACATAAGGTACAAGAGCCTCAAGCAAAGCCAAGGTTAAAGCACGCCATTCGATGACGAGCTCCGAATCAACTGCGTGAGATTTTCCTAATTGAGATTCATCCCTCAACACAAGAACCCCCGTATCAACGAACAAGCCGCCATTGCGATATTCCGCAAGTCCCGTCAAAGCATCGATGGCAAAAAGTTCCCACCCCGCTCTTTGGAAGGTATCGAGCAAAGAATAACTAAGCCACTGAGAGAGCTTGTGGAAAGCCACCAATTCACCCTTGTATTCCCAAACGTCACCAAGAGGAATGCCATCTTTCGTGAGTCTCGAAGGCCAGATCGGCCCCAAGCTCATTAGCAGCGTTTGCAGTAAAGTCTCTGCTTCCATTTGCTTATCAGGAAAGCGAGTTTGCCAGTAGTCCAACAATCCGCCTGGACGAGCGGCCTTGAAAAAATCTTTCTCGGAAACGAGACGTTCTCCCAAATTTTTAAGCAGCTTCAATCGTCCCTCAAGACCTTCTAGCGGATTAGTCTCACTCAACTGAAAAATCTCTTTCAATTCTTCGACGGTAAAAGTCCTTAGCTTTTCACCATCAACACGAAGAGGGTTTGCGGAATCACTAGAAAAACGTCCTTGAACGAAGGCATCAAAACTCGCAACACCAAGTCCTTCGGAGCGACCGATGCTTTTAGAAAGTTCTTTGTCTTGATAGCTCCAACTCGGTCCAGCGCCAGCATCCAATAGAACAGACACAATGATAAGGTCGAGTTCCACGCGTCCGCGTTCATGAGAGTCTACCAGCTCTAAAGTCTTAAAGAGTGATTCAACTCGCTCTTTTCCAAACGCCTCAAAATGACTCCACCTTGAATGATAAGGGATCTTGAGGTCGGGATAGTTCTTTCTTGTGACGTCAGCTACTAACGAGGCAACTCCAGCAAGTCTTTCTTGGTGGACTTCGAAATGAGTATGCCCATTCAGGGAAGATTCAAAAATTTCATGCGACTTGTCGCGAATCGCCTGTGTGCTTAGCAAATAGGAAACTTCTGGACTAATTCCGTCTGAGCTCATTCTTTCAGACCTCGCCCCTTCACTCCAGCCAAAGATGCGGCATCCATAACCGCGCCGTCAGTGAAGTAGCCTGCTGCTTTTTTCGCTTCCATCTCTACTTGAGCGTCCGCCGGAATAAGTTCGGCTGGAATAGGAACTCGTTTGATGATCTTGATACCACTTTTCACAATCGCATCATGCTTCATGTCGCTCATCGAGATCATGTTGTCGATTTTCTTAACCCCTAGCCAGTGAAGAACATCAGGCATTAGTTCTTGGAATCGCATATCCTGAACACCGGCAACGCACTCTGTGCGATAGAAGTATTTGTCAGCCGTGTCTCCGCCAACTTGGCGCTTGCGCGCGTTGTAGACAAGAAACTTAGTGACTTCACCCAGGGCGCGTCCTTCTTTTCTGAAATAGACAATGAGCCCTACTCCACCTTCTTGTGCGGTTCTAGCAGCTTCTTCAATGCCATGTGTGAGGTATGGGCGACAGGTGCAAATGTCGGAACCGAAAACGTCGGAACCATTGCACTCATCATGGACGCGGCAAGTGAGAGTAGCTTTGTCGTCAGAGAGTTTTTCAGGATCTCCGACGATATACACTGTGGTGCTACCAATAGGAGGCAAAAACACTTTAAGATCAAAACGTGTCACAAGCTCGGGGAACGTGCCGCCAGTTTCTGTGAACAGGGACTTTCTCAATTCAGCCTCGTTGGTCCCAAAGCGAGCTGCAATTTCTGGAAGGTACCAAACCGGCTCGATCGCAGCTTTGGTGACAGAGATCTCACCGCCCTCTTTGATAATCTTTCCATCAGCCTTTAAGCGACCCTTTTCAATGGCTTCGCGAATCTCTGGTAAATGTAGATGGGATTTTGTGACGGCGATGGTTGGACGGATGTCCATGCCTTTATCGAGTTCAGCTTTAAAATATGTTCCTACATTCGCGCCCCAAGGGTCCATAGAAACAATCTTGGTAGAGTCGAACCAACTCTCAAAAGGACCGATCACATCTGTAGGCTCGGTGTTTGTGAGGTCGGGCTTGTGATCGAGAGGAAGAGCACCGGCTGCAGAAGCAAGCGCACGATAAAGTGTATAGCTTCCGCTGTGAGTTCCGATCGCATTGCGATGTTTGTCACGAAGCGATGCGACGATTGGTCCGCGACCCTCAGCGGTGTTTGCACCCCAATGAACAGGAGGGCAATCTTTAAAAATCTCACTGGGGTGAGAGGTCAATACGATATGAGTTTTACGCTCGTTGTGTGAAGAATCCATAGGGAGAATAATTAAGCACTAGTCCCTCCATTTTTCGAATTTTCTGGGAAAAATTCGGCAGCCATGACTCGCCCTTGAAGGGAAATGAAAATTCAATAAAATTGGGCACTTACCCTTCGAGCTTAACGCCAACTATCCCCACTCATTCGACTCTCCCTAGCGTAGCGCCAAGGAGAGCGTCTAATTCACAGCAGCTATCCCCTACAAGCGGTCACTTTTTAGCTTCTTAAGAAACGTTGAGTCTGACGAAAAAATGAACTCCGTCTTCCCCTTGAGGGACTCTTTGTAGGCCTCCATGGTTCTCATGAATTCATAGAAATCCGCGTTACCCTTGAAGGCTTTGGCGTAAAGCGCCGTGGCTTCAGCATCAGCTTTACCCTGTATCGTCTGAGACTTCTGATAAGCCGCTGACTCGATCTCCTGCAGGTCTCGGCTCAGTCGTCCTTGAATTTTAGCCTGCTCAGCCTTTCCAAGAGAACGAATCTTTTCAGCAATACGCTGTCTCTCAGAAATCATCCGCTGATAAACCTTTTCTTCCACACCAGACTCATAAGAAATCCGCCTCAATTGAACATCAATGATCTCAATTCCAAAATCTAACAACCCTTTGCTAGCGCCTTCTGCAATGACGGCACTCAAAGCCTCACGGCCTTTTTGAATTTTTTCGATATCGCCAAAGACTTCTTCCTCAACGACTTCTAGACTTTCAATGCCATCCTGAGCTGCTTTTTCTAATTCCTTTTTTCTAGCTTCGATACGCTCAACAATAGAGTTGGTATTCCGCACAGCCTCTACCAAGTTATTGGAAGAAATTACATCCCGAGTCGTACCGTCCAGAATCGCGTCCAAGCGCGTTCTCGCGCCACGCTCGTTTTGAACGGTTTGTATAAATTTTAAAGCGTCGACAATTCTCCAACGGGCCGTTGTATCGACTTCAATAAACTTTTTGTCTTTCGTGGGAATTTCATTTACATCTCCATCCCAGGTTAAAATGCGCTTGTCGACGTATCTAACATCTTGCACGAATGGCATTTTAAAATGCACTCCGGCTGAAGTGATCGGCTCCCCAATAGGTCGACCGAATTGCGTTACAATTGCCTGGCGCCCCTCTGAAACAATATAGGCAGATGAGTACAATAAAACCCCAACAAGCAGGGTCACTCCAATTCCAATTAGTGGTTTAATAGCTTTTTGCATCTTATTGGCCCCCTTTTGAGCTTGCAGCTTGGCTAGAATTCAAAATTGAATCTGCTGCCGAACGATTGGTAAACACGGGCAAAAGACCTTTGAGGTCAGAATCAACGATGGTCACATTTTCAAATCGCTTAAACATATCTTCCATCGTCTCGAGATAAATGCGTTTGCGGGTAACCACTGGGGCCCGTCGATACTCTCGAAGTACTGCAGTAAATCGATCCGTATCGCCCTTAGCACGATTGACCCGAGCTACAGCGTAACCCTCAGCTTGAGCAATTCGCTCTTCGGCCTTTCCTCGAGCTTCTGGAATCACCTTATTATAAGCTCTTTCAGCTTGGTTAATGAGCTGTTCTTGCTCTTGCTTGGCCGCCACAACCTCATTAAATGATGGCTTTACCGAATCAGGAGGATTGATGTCTTGAAGCTTCACCGCCACAACCCTAATTCCAATATCATATTTATTAAGAACTTCCTGAATCAAAAGCTCAGCATCATTTGCTATTTCTAAGCGCCCCGTAGTCAAGACTTCCGTCACTGTGCGGTCACCCACCACACGCCTCATTATGGACTCAGAAACATCGCGAAGATTTCGAATGGGCTCGCTGGCTCGAAACATATATTTGAACGGATCCGCAATTTGCTACTGAAGAACCCATTCCACATCAGCAACATTCAAATCGCCAGTTAACATGGACGATTCATGTCTTAAGTTACGCTTGGAGTATTCGCTGCGACTTGAAGAAATATCCTTAGTACGAAATCCAAATTCTTCCTGATGTACCAGCTTGGTTTTCAACTTCACAGCCTGATCTACTCCAAAAGGAATCTTGAAGTGTAAACCAGGAGGGTACGTCGCCTGGTATTTTCCAAATCGAATCACAATCGCCTCTTCATCAGGCTGAACCGTGTAAAAGCTAGTGATAGCCCCCCAAGCCAAGAGCGCGATGGAAAAGATAGAAAGGAAAAATTTCCCATCGGATTTTGGCCCGCCGCTCAAAAACTTCTCAAACTTTTTCTGAAGGTCCTGAAGCACCTCCTCTAAAGATGGTGGCTTTTGCCCACCCGAATGGTTATAATTCATCATTACTCCTTAACTGCAAAACACTGCGCCTAAACTTTAGATTCTCAGTTTTATACATCAATAGTCACTAAAACCATAGAACGCAGCTTTACAAGCTATGTTCAATCACATTAATAGAGATAGGTCATGATTCGATTTGGAGGACTTGCTTGGATTTGTCTTGGAGCATTAGGATTAGGCCTACTCACACTTGAAGCCATAAAGCGAAAAAGGTCCATCCCTCAAAAATGGACTTTTCTTGCCATTGTGTTGGGCCCCGTATTTCTATTTTTTATACTACCAATATGGCTCGGCCGCTGGGGTCGTTCTGTCGAAGGCCCCGAATCAAAAGATAAGTCCTAACGATAATTTCTAGCGATAAGCTCTAGCGATAATTTCTAGGCCGCCTTTTTCTCGTCAAAGAGAAAAACTCGTTCATCACGCTGAAGCAAGATTTTCCTAAGAGCCTCACGAGACAGACCAATCATCTTAGCCGCTTTAGTCTTATTGCCAGCACAAAGCTCTAATGCCTGCTCCACAAAATCGAATTCAAACTGTTTCTTGGCCTCTTTGAACGAAGAAAGCTCTAAAAGGTAGTTGAGATCCTTCTGCTTATCATCCTTTTTGAACTCCACAACATTAGATTTCTGTAGCTTGTCTTCATTCCAAGAGTCTCCAAAATCGATAGATCTCAAATCGTTTCTCGGACCCGAATGAATCAATGCACTTTCGATTCGATTCTGTAGTTGCCTGATGTTACCAGGCCACTTTAACTTTTTAAGGTAGGCGAAACAGTCTTTATCGAACTGCTTAGCACGGTAGTGAGAGAAGCGATGCTTAAGACGAGAAAGAATATCCTGACTTAGAGCCTCGATATCATCCAAACGCTCGTCGAGTGTTGGCATCTGAATTTGAATCACATTAAGTCGATAATATAAATCTTCTCGAAATTTCTTATCTTCAACCAACTGCTTGAGATTCTTGTGCGACGTCGTGACCAAACGAAAATCCACCTTAGCTCTTTGCTCACTACCCTGAAGTCTATCGACCTTATATTCTCTCAGTATCTTCAATAGTAGCGCTTGAGAGTTTGGACTAAGCTCGTCAACTTCGTTCAATATCAGTGTTCCTCCATCAGCAATTTGCAGCTTGGAATGAAAACGGAAAGAAGACTGTTCTGCCAAAGGAAAATGTCCAAGCAATTCAAGTTCGAAGGCGAGCTCCGTCAACATCGCACAATTGATGCTGATGAGCGGACCGTCTTTTCTTCGGCTCAAGCAATGAATTTTTTCTGCTAAAACTTTTTTTCCTGTTCCCGCCAACCCCTCAACTAGAATATTGGCATCGCTCTCAGAAACATGTTCGAGTTTATTATAAAGCTCCGCCAGGTACTCATTCGAAGATTCTAATTCTCCTCCACGCATACAAACGTGGTCTTGCTGGTATTTAGTAAGACCTTCTTTAAGCATCTTCAAACTATTTAGCTTGGAAGCCTGATCCAAAGCCGTTGCCGCAAAGAAAGCAAACAATCTAGCCTTTTCCAGATCTTCTTCATCAAATTTGCCTTTGGCCGAATTTAGAATTTGCAAAACTCCGACATTGTGTCCGATTGGAACACATAAAACATTTTTTGTGGTGTAACCTGTTTTTTGATCGATGGCAGGATTGAAGCGCCTGTCAGTATGTAC
>Ga0100402_1005509_pt1 | contig 12886 bp, 14 predicted proteins | sample CryGeyme20150102_FD_80419 | JGI IMG/M metagenome (GOLD analysis project Ga0100402, IMG submission 80419) | Groundwater microbial communities from Crystal Geyser aquifers in Utah, USA - Crystal Geyser metaG 2015-0102 | ecosystem: Environmental > Aquatic > Deep subsurface > Groundwater | place...
ACATTCATAATTTAGTCAAGAGATTTCTATAATTACACTTTTGTCCTTTTCAAGGCTTCGTTTTCATTTCTACAACTCTCTAAGGCGATTTACATATACTGGTTCATTTTATCTGAAGAGGCATCATTATCTGCTACTTTAGATTTGTATACAAACAGCTCTTCCTTAAGATTTTGATTGACTTTTTCCATTTCTTTCAATCTGGATGTCAAATCGCTGTTCTTCTCAGTGAGATTTTCATAGGAGACCTCTAATTTGATCATTTTCTTTTTCTCAGCCTCGAGTTATTTGACATTACTACGTTCAGTTTCCACAGCAGCCATAAGACTTTTTATTTCGTCCTCTCTCTTTTTCATTTCTTTTTCATAATATTGAACTTTTTCTCTCTGAACCTGGCTTTCGCTTAGCTGTTTTTCGAGATCTTTGATTCTCTATTCAGCACAGGCAGAAGACTATTGATATTTTTTCCTCTGTTCTTGCAATCTTTCCTCCAAATGATTAAACTTCTTCTCAGCCTATTTTCGACTGTCTTCAAGCACCCTACGATTAGCCTGCTCCAACTCCCTTATTTTCCCTTATTTTTCTTCGATTTTAGATAAAAATTGTTCACCTTGAACTTCCAAAAAATTAATCTCTTCCTGTAATTTAGTATTTTCATCAATTTTTTCCCTTAGGTCTTGATTGACCTTCTCGTAGTTGTTGAGATCATTTTAGCACAATTTTTTGTATTCTTCGAATTTACTATGAATGATGGTGTTTTCTCTTTCAATGGTATTCTTTTCATTTTCCAGCAAAGTGTACTTCACTGACAGTTCATCCAACTCATAACGATAGTGATTGGCCTTCTCACCACTCTCCTCAGTCCTGAAGTTGATATTCCTATTAACTGAATCTCTCTCTTTTTCCAACATGGCGATGTAGGCTTCTTTTTCTCTAATAATTTTTTAGATGGCTTGATTTTGTACATCTTTATAATCTCTTGAGCTGAGAGTATTCATATCTTCATAACCTTATTCACCTGTTCTGCTTTTGACTTACGGCGACAGAAATTGATTAAGAACCAGAGTAATGCGACGATTGATATCAGCTGCTTTCAGATAAGCAAATTATTTAGCACTAGAACGACCTGATTTAACTCTAAGGGTAACTGTGATAAGTTTATGCTAATGTGGAGCCAGTGAGAATGAATCAGGTGCAAATGTAAACTTTTCAGTATTGTACAAACAGAAGAAGAAGTTGGGGATTGACTGTGAGGTGTTATTAATAATTTTGATCGTTTGTGTGTTATCTCTACCGAACTGGACGGTTTATGGTTAGATCGTTAGGTGGTCCGACCTCATTGCTGTTAAAATTAGAACCTATTATATCTCTTAAATTTAAAAATAACAACTCAAATACAATCATTCTTTGGAGATAAGATCACAACAACTAGCAATCAATTTTTATTAATTCATCGTTAGAGTTATAGCATTATTATTTGTCGAAGAATGTCCAAACATATCAACCCTCATTTCAGAGATACCAAATTACCTTTTCAGTCTATCAAAGATTTCAATCACTCAATCGATGTCAAAAGATTCTCCAAGGAAAGGAATAATGGCACACCGACACATATCTATTCATCTATTCATCATAGGATCCAACAAAGGAGCAATGATAAGATACGCCATAGTCAACCCAGTTCTTTGGGCAACTCCTTCGCTAAGAACATTTCTCAAAAAAATATGAAAACTAAAAGAAAGTTATCCTCTGGATGTAAATCTCATCTTAAGCAGTTCAAATATTCAAGGCCAATCACCACTCAGTAAGCATCGACCACCACCTTCTGAAGGAGAAATACAGCGTCATTCAAGAACTGTTCGAAAATCAACAATCGGCGAAGGTAATATCAATGGCCAGACATTCCATCCCTCATTTTGAACATTCTAAGGAGCAACAAAATCTATACTATTGGATGGCAATTTCCCTTGGAAGATTGCAGAGATTTTAAGAAGCAGTTGAGGAGATCAGCTAATGCTTAGATTTGTACCCATCATTTCAAGATGGGATGTTACTTGCTTCTGAATTGCATCTAAAACTCAAGCAGTATAAAGCTGCCCTCGAAAGAGCATAAGATGCTATAGTTCTCAATCCAAAAGCACCTGAGTGCTATCTTCAACAATTGTTCGTCTTTGCATCCATGAAGCAGTACGAGAAACAAAGACAGATACTTGAGCCCTTGATCGACAAATTTCCAAAATAACCGATGTTTCTCATGCTGCTTCTATAGTGCTGCATCAGTATGGGTAAAACAGACAAATGTGAGCACTACTTGAGACAAGTCAGCAGACACTACTCTAGAAAGGACAGCATATACCTTTATTGTTTAGGACTAATAGAAAAGATAAACAATAACAACAAGTAAGCCTATATTTTGTTCGAATAGTCATTAAAATACAACAACAACAAAATCGGGGTGAATAGATCGCTTCTCTAACGAATCAAAATATAAATATAAAACAGAGATTTTTATCAAGCTTATCACTCTGTTGGTAGGATCAAACATCTTCAACTATAATAAAGTTAGTAGATAAAAGTGTACACAATATTTATTGAAGGTGTGATGACCATGATGAAAAAAAAATCACAAGAAGCCATTATCATTCTCAATAAGATATGCACTAATAGAAAATGTTAGGAACTACAAATTCAATCTTTAGTCTACAAATATATGGCTTATGGATATTTTAAATTGTAACAGTATAGCAAAGCTATCAAATTTTACCAAAAAATACCCTCAAAAGATGTTGATCAATCATCTCTCTACAATCGACTACTCGCTTAAGGTATCTAACTATGTGATCAACAGTATAGATTTCAGGAAAGTATCCACAAATTCAAAGAAGCTGCCAATGTCTACCCTCAAAAAGTGGAGCCGTACATATACACCGCAATGACCCTTATCCACCAGTTCAATCACAGCAAGAGCAAAGATGAAATCAAAAGGGCAGAAGTTTTGATTGAAGCCTTGAAATAAATGTAAATGGGTAGTCGTCTCAATCCTAATAGCTCCAACTTGCTCTACCATCGCACTATCATCCATATTTATTTTGAAGATTGGAAACAGGCTCATGATGACATCAATCGCTGCATTGAAAAGGCTGAATAGAATTTGCCTAAATACTTTTACCTGCGAGGGGTATGCTACTCCTGCATCAAAGATTTCAAGAAAGCCATCAATTAATTTTCAATTTGCCTCAGCCTCGATCCTAACTTCCAATAGGCACATTTTGAAAAAGCAAAATGTTTCTTCTTACTTGGAAATACTGAAAAAGGCTTCTCTAGCCTCAAAGCATTCATTTAGCTCAATCCAGATGATCTGACCATCTACAAGTGGATCGGTGATCTCCTATATGAAGGAAAATCCTTTAAGGACGCCTTAAAATCTTATGCCGAATACAAAGGAGGCGATTTGGATACAATTGTAATGAGAGCTAAATGTTTGATGAGAGTTGGAACAATTCAGGAAGTGGCTGCTATGCTAAAATTAATTGAAAAGGTGCCTAATGTATAAAAAACCAGGGTATTTCTGGATAATACTGCTTTTAGTCTCTTAGGAGGGTTGCTCAAAGGTTAAAGCGGTAAGGTCATCGTCTCTGGAATTCACAAACTCAATAAACTTCTCGAAGAGAATCACGTAGGATATATCTTTCAGCTCATCGACTGCATGAATCTGTTGGGTGTTGCTTCCTTCTACATTCACAAATATAACGATGCCTATGAATCTTTTCTGCTCGTTTTGGAGCTATATCAGTCTTTGTGCTAAAAAGAGTCAACTGTTATCAGAGCTGAGGAATGTTAGGAAGAATTGGATTTAAGGTCAGAAGATATCTACTTTAATGTTATTTTGAGTGAGTTTTCGAGAGGACATGTAAATTAGGCTTTGAAAATGATCGATACTGAGTATGTACACATTGTATCAGATTCTAAGCAAAAGAAGAAAATTGAAAAACTGCTGGCTTTGTTCGACAAATCGATATTTGAAACTTTTGATTGGGACTTCAAAAGTGATAGACCTATCAATTCTAAACTCAAAAAAATATAAATTGACTGTGGAAAAATAAAAATAAAAACTAAACCTGTCTACAACCTTTACCACGAAAATGCAGACAACCTTTATGCTTCGGTTGTTGCCGATAAAATAATTAAAAAATTACATGTACACATTCAATTATTCAGGCTGGATACATAGACACAATGCCTTAAGGACCATGGATCAAACGGAACCCTTATGGCGTTGTCTTCACAGACGAGGTCATGCCATCCGAAAACAGCATCAGTTTGGAGGATACTTTCAGACAAAGCTAAAGTGAAATCACTGGATCTAAAATTTCCATGTAGATGAGGGAGGACGAATAATCTTCAGAAAAGAAAACAATTTCGAAGAAAGAATAATTTTTAAGGAAAATGCAGTTCGACTCTGCAGTTGAGTAAAAACTCAATAAGCTCATGAAAAATTCAAAATAAACCGAATGAAGCTAGAAAATGATTACAAACTATCTGTCTCTTGATTTCACAAAAACTCGAACTAATCTTATACAGCTGCCGGCTCTTCTTTCTTGACCTCCTTCGTTTTCTTTTCCTTTTTTTCCTTCTTCTATTTCTTAGATTTCTTCTCTTTACTTTTGCTCTTTTCTTTCTTCTTCGACTTGTCTTTTTTACTATTGTCTCCGTCAATAAAATCAAAGTCATCAAGATCTTCTTATATCACCTCTTCAACAGGTGCTACTTCTTTCTCTTTTTTCTTCTTAGCTGGCTCCATATAACTTGGTTCACTACTTTTTGATACTGAACTCTTCTAGCCTGATGGTTCTACTTTTGATAAACTAGAAGTAAATTCTTTAGGTTTGTCCATTGACTGGGAAACTTAGAAATCCTCAAATTATTCATCATAGTATTATTATTCAGGAGGAGGTTAGGGAGCTTTGGATTTTTACTGGATAGGTTTTTGCTGTTGAATAGGTGGAGTAAATATCTCTACTTTTGGCCTCTCCTTTGGTTCGATATATTGTTGCTCGTTTTCTTTTTCTTATTCATAGGTTGGTTAAGGTTGATATTTCGAAACATAAGGCTGTTGAGTTTATTGATACCCTTTATAGTTAGGATAGCTTGGCGATGGACTTTTTTTCATTCCTACTGTGTTACCTTCAAGGACAGCCCTCACATTTTTTGGGTTTACTTTCTTCAAAAATGGCACATGTTTGACATTTTTGAACATCTACTCAACGATAGTTTTTGGCTCTGTTCCTACTTCGAATGGCATCAGATGTTTCTTGAATTTATCTTTAGTCAGGTCATAATATTCAAGGACAAGTGTATTCCCATGCATGAGACCCAGTCTTTTAGGAAAAATGTTCTAAGGGTCTAAAATATGAGGCATTATTATTATAAAACTCAACTGATTCGTTGACCCATAGAAATTAAATTATTTTATCTTTTATGATCTACCAAACCATTATTAGATAAATACCTCGTTGAATTATATTTTGATAATATCGTGATGGGGGCAGTCCGTTCAACTCCGAACCAGACAGTCAACTCAAAAGCATAAAAATTCATCGATCTCAACTACGTCTAAGCTTCAGTATGTGGATGGCAGCATTTCATGGAGGACTACACTGGGTATGCCCAGTTAGGACCAAAACTATCAGTATTTTTTGTGATGGACGGGCATGGAGGACCCGATTTGGCCTAAATTGCTGTTGAAGAACTTCCTTAGCTCCTGAGAGAGAATGAAGCAATCAAGCAAGGACATTACAAGACAGGTTTGTAAAACGTCTTCTAAACTCTTGATTCTGACCTTAAAATTCAAACAAAGAGAGCTTCAATGATCCGATAAAAGCATGGACTTCCTTCTCTTGTTGATAAATACCCAACTTCAGGCTTTTCAATGGTCTTAGCTTTGATAAGTGAAAACGAAATAACTATTGCTAACGTAGGATAGTGCAAATCTTATGTATGCTACTACAGCAATCCATCCAAGGCAGTCCTAATATCCGGCAACCACACAGAAAGCAACAATGATGACTAAATTAGAGTCAAAAACGCTGGAGGTTTCTTTATCAACGGAAAAGTCAATGGTATGCTTCCTTTTACAAGAAGTATTGGTGACTATGCATTCAAAAATAATGAAGCTTTGAGCTAACATCAACAATTGCTTGTAGCCACCCCTTCGATTTTCACACTGAGGAAACAAGATATGAAGACTGTGGTGCTTGGCTCAAGAGGATTGTGGGATTTTCCACAATTAGTTCTGAAGGAAATAACCGAAGATGACTGTTAGTTAGAAGACCTCAAAGAAAAGACTGAAAAAATGCTTGTAGACTTGATCTGCAAAGACCCTCGCGAAAACGACAAAGGCCTCAAAAACATGTCCATCGTTGTGGTAGATTTGAAACACTGATGATCTTTTAAGTAAACTTCAACAAATAAGAATTCATAATCAAGCTTAGACCTCCTGTAGCTTGCATTAGATGTAGTAGACTGGTGATATCTTCAAGAAAGGGTTTAGACCTCTGCGAACTCTGACTTTTTTGGTCACCTCCAGCCCTGCTGAATTTATGACTGACAAGAGATCATCCTCGTAGACGACTTGTCCGAAATCAACTGTCGTCACTCTCTTAATCAATGGCTTGAGCCATGAAAGAAGTGAATTTTTATTTGTGTTCAAGGTCAAAGCAAATGAAATTCTGCTATCTTTATTTTTTTCAAGAACTCTTTTTGAAATTTCCAAAGCTTTAAGATGATCAGGAAGCAACATAAAGGAAAAACTAAAAAAGATAAATCTGAACTTCATGGAAATTTGTTCTTAGATATGATAAAAGTCCATATTATGAATATCGACTCTTTCATCCTGAGCGAACAATTCTTTAGCCTTCCTGGTATATTCAGTATGCAAGTCAACTCCCACTATTTTATCCTGTTTGGCCTTGATCTGATCAATAATGGATTTGAGAGGTGCTCCTGTCCCACAGCCAACATCAAGGAAGTTTCCTCCAGGCAGCGACATATCATTGATAAGACTGAGATGTGCAGCAATTGTGAAGAAGGTGCTGATGAACATGTCATAGAGGGTGGCCGTCAATTGTTTCAAGTATTTCAACATGCTTAACCTAATTTATAATTGTTAATTAGGATGTAGAATAAGGATATTGAAAAAAGATAGTAGCACAAAGCAAAAACTGAACTGGGAAATTTGACTCCCCAATAACAGGAAACCATGCTGAAGGAAGAATTGGGTAAAAGAATCAGACAGCGAGAACTAGACTAGATAAGGAAAATGAGCATCTCTGAAGTTAATTCAATTGCTGATCGAGAAGTGGAGCCACCTGATGATGGCAGCAGACAGAATAAAATCAGATTGTACAACTATAAATTCGGCTTGACTGAGGAAGACATGCAACACTATGTAAAAACACCAGGCTAAAGGCATCTGTAAATGCTAGAAAAATCATAAATGCTGCGAAGATATAAAATGCGCTAAATTTCTAAAGATCCAGTTATGGCTCAAATCAAAAGAGGTAAACTAGGAGTCGATAACTTCTTCATCCTATTTGGCATCTTTGGGTCCCTGCTCATTCCTCTCTATGTTTACAAAAAATTCAGAAAGCACAAAGAGTAGATCATTAATAGCAGAATAGCCTCCCCGGAAGTTATCAGCAGATTAGAAGAAGACTCCCCCATAGATCTCGACGATGTGAGCTACCACACAATCCACTACTACAACTCAGATAGGGTCCGTGAATAATAAGCCCGTAAGAAGAAAATTGCCTAAATTTATAAGCTCGAGAAAGAGCTGTACTTTTGATGAGCTAAGATATAAGAAAATAGCTGAGTATAAGTTGGTGGTATTTAAAATAGATTCATTATTTTTTTTTTGTGATGGCGCATTCATCGTCTGATTCGAGACGATCCCGCTCCCCTCCTCCTCGCCGCCAAGAAGAAGATCCCAGTATAGTTGATCTCTAAGCTAGATACCTGTCTCTACATTGGTAACATTGACAAGCGACTGTCGGAAGATAGATTGAGAGCTGCCTTTGAAGCCCATGGCTAGCTTGAATACTGCTTCATTGTTTATGAGCCTCATTCTGGGCCTGGAAGTTCCAAAGGTGAACCCAAACAATCCAGAGGTTATGGTTTTGCAAAATACAAAAACCCAGGAGATACTTAAAAAGCCAAAGAAAAAATGCAGGGAGCTGACCTGAACGGAAGAAGAATTAACGTGGAATTAAGCAAGCGCACTAAGCCTCGTGAACCAACTCCAGGTACAACAATAATGATGCAGGCAGATATTTGGGAAAGAAGAGATCTTCTCCTCCCCGCAGATCCTATGGTTATCGCTAGTCATACTCCAGATCGTCGAGTCGCTCGCCTAAGAGGCATAGACATCGTCATCATGAGAAGAGAAGACACAGACACTATCGTGACCGTTCTCGCTCAGAATCACCCTACAGCAGGAGACGCAGATCCAGATAAAGCTATTCCAGATCACCTCGCAGATGATATGTATACCAGCCCAACCACCACCTAATATCAACTTCAACTGCCAACTGCAAACAACATCCAAGCAGTCCAAACCTTTTCCAACATGCTGTCCAACACCCAAGCAGTCCAACGTTGCCCAACCGTCCAAGCAGTCCAACGTCGTCCAACTGCCTCAACACCACATTTGTCCATCGTTGCATATTGATTATCAAATGTGGACAGTATAACTGAATCGTATCACGGTTTATAGCTTCGATAAACATTCACTATTCAAAATATTTAATTAAATCATATGTCTAAACTGTTGTAGGACATCAAGCAAAGTATCACCAAGTCGAGAAATTTGGCCTATTGTGGAAAATACAAAGAATCGGTGGCTTCTTTCGATCAGGTCATCGACACCATTTCTAGTTATTTACCATCGATTGCAGATAAACTGCTTATTGAGGAGTGGAACAATTTGCTCGAATAAATGAAGAATGAAAAAAATATAGCCAATAACATGCAATAAGTGTTACAGGGGAATTTCGAGCATCAGATCCCCAAAAAACAAAAAGCTTTCAGAGAAGATGTATCCGAACGACATCTCAGAAAAGAAAACACCTCTGAAGAATTCCCAGAAAAACTGATCACAAACCCTTCCTTTAAGAAAAGGGCTGTACATGAAGATGATGAGGTATATAATCGAAAAGAAAGAGAAACTCGAGATCGAGATAGAATGGAAAAGGATGAAGCTGAAAGGAGGCAGAGATAATTTGAAGAAAGGTAGGCTGAAATATGGCCCAAGAAAAAACCTGTCGCCCCCAAGAAACAAAAAAATAGTTACAGTTATAATAATCCAACACCAGTGCCCGAGAATAAAAGTGGAGTAGGAAACAACAAGGGCAGATAGTATTCAAAGCCATGGCTAAATGGAGTCAAAAATCCCAATGGAAAACCCAACTAAGGTGAAGAGAAAAAGACCTATCTCAAACATTGCTATCCTGACGGCAATGGACCTGACGCCAACCTCATATAAATGTTGGAAAAATAGGTGGTCAACCAGAGCTCAGGGATCACCTTTGAAGATATTGCTGAACTGGAGCAAGCTAAAGATGCACTTGAGGAAGCTGTCTTGTTGCCTTTGTTGATGCCTCATCTTTTCACAGGAATCAAGAGACCGTGGAAAGGAATCTTACTGTTTGGCCCTCCAGGTACAGGAAAGACTCTGTTGGCGAAAGCCATAGCTTCAGGAGGAAAGACCACCTTTTTCAGTGTGACAGCCTCAAGTGTAGCATCCAAGTGGAAAGGTGACTCATAGAAGCTTATCAGGATTCTCTTCGACATGGCCAAGTTCTACTCGCCCACCACCATTTTCTTCGACGAAATTGATTCCCTGGCATCAAAGAGAGGGGACAAAGATGACGAGTCAAGTAGGAAAGTCAAAACTGAACTGATGGCTAAAATCGATGGGTGTAGTGGAGGCGATTAGGGTAAAGTTGTGGTGATCGGAGCCAGCAACTGCCCTTGGGATCTCGACGACGCCATCAAGAGAAGGTTTTAGAAGAGAATTTATATTCCCCTACCCAATGAAATCGGTCGAATGCAGATGTTCAACATCAACCTGAAAAACGAAAAACTTGATACAAATATCAACCTTGATGAACTTGTCAAACAAACAGATGGATTTTCAGGAGCAGACATCGCCAACTTCTGCCGAGAGGCAGCCTATATGCCCATGCGAAAGAAACTCAAAAAAGAAGGAGGCATCGGCAAACGCCTAGGCAACGTCGAATGGATGAAAAATTTCGAGGAAGAAGTGAGCGTTCCCCTCACAATGGAAGATTTTATTTAGGCCCTAAGAAACACCAAACCATCTGTGGGCAAATCCTAGCTTAAAAGATACGATGATTGGACTGCCTAATTCGGACAACAAGGCAATAGTTGATTCCAGATGTTTTAGTTATGAAAATCAGCTATTTTGTAATTAGAGTAACCTTAATAAATTAATATTAGGTCTAATCTTTCGATCTGTTATAATACACTTAACTAAACCTCTTTATCGCTTTATTAACTTATATTAACGTATGGGGAACATTCAAACAGGAATAGTTCACTATGAACTCGTCCCTCTCGATTTAGATGAATTACATCCCATTTAAGGTAAAGTACAGATCTTCAAGCACAAAAGTAGTCCGCTATATGTGTTTGCTACAGACAAAGTATCTCCATCTTTCGTGATAAAAGCACAATAAATTTAACGCTACAAACACCAAAATCTCTGCTCCTTCTATGGCCAACTCATCAGAAATGAAACACTGAACTTCGACAGCAAATATGTATGCTGTCAGAATATCAACTAAAGCTCCGTCTTCTGGACTTATCATAATTATACCCTAGCCAGGGATGTGGAATACAAGTAAACATAAATATATGCAGTTTTCGTGAACAATACGACCCAACAGAAGCAGAGATCTGGCAATTGATCAAGACTATGGCGGAAGCAAGCAGAATGCTTATAAAACATTAGATCTATGTGGATTTGAATTTCCATAATATCGGTGTAACGCCTCATCAAAAAATACAACTGTACTGGGGAAACGCCAAAATCGACAACACACATCGAGCCTTTTATCAAGCCACCTTAAGGAACTTCATCCATGAAGCAGAAGGATTTTCACCCTAAGAGCTGAAATCTTTGAGAAAGGAGAAACTGATGACTAAGTTTGATTTGGAGAAATGTGTTGTCCATAGCTTAGGCAGACTAATCCTCCTATACGCAAATAACAGCAATAAGATGACAGATCTTATCGACGATTATACTCTGACCCTCAAAGCATCAGTCATTGAAAGTATGCTTCGAACAGTCGCCATGAAGTATTCTGTTTAACTTGCTAACTTCATTGCAGCTTTGCTTCAAGACAACCCTCTCAAAAGGATGAATTTTGACAATATAGAGGAATATTTCCAGAGCGAATAATACTGCGAATTGCAATGGATGATGAAGGCCAGGAAAAAGAATTCATAGCTACGCAGCAGCACCGATGCCCGCAGTCAGAAGAGCAGCTTCTAAATTAGCTAATTTTGATTTATTTATCTAGTTTGTCAGTAACTATATACTAAAATTCAAATGTCGCAGGAAGTTATCACAAGAGTCGATGAAATGGTCCGCCGAAACAACATCAGATACAAAGGTACAAATTGACCGATTAAGATGAACAAGAACAGAAAGCTTATGAACAAGCCCTCAAATAATACGAAAAACATAATCAAAAATAAATAGCAAAGCAGTATGCCAGTATCGTCAAGGAAGGCAACCGAAAAGCTATTCAGAAAGCTAAAGAAGTCAAAGCTATTGCAAACAAAAAGACCAAAAAGAAAGTATCTGTGGTGGAGGCACCGAAACAAGATCGAAAGATCGAGAATATCAAACCGAAAGTATCTGAAGCTGAGATTGCGATGTTCAATAAGACTGTATCAGCTCGGGCTGAAAGATTGCTTCAGGAGCAACAGTTATAAAAATTGAATAAACAATTGAATGAGGAGAGAAAGAGAACCAAATTGCATGAATTGAATGAAAAATGCAAAAAAATGCTGTCGAAGTCTCATGAAAGGATCGTACCGGCCAGAGGTGTATCAACCGAAAAAATGGGAGTGCTGAAGCAAATGGAAGACAGAGCTTTTGGCTAGATCATGGAACTTGACAACATCATCAATGATCTGGTCGATAGAGCCAACTAGCAGAAAAATGTCAAACGTATCGAGAGGCCCAAGTCAACTCTGAATCTCCAAAGAAAATAAAACAGAGAAATGCACGTCCTTTCGAACAATGACGAAGATTAAGAAGACTAAGACTAACATATTTTCTTGGATAAAGATCTCCTAGAGGCTCAAAAATAACCATCAGAAAACGAGGAACAAGAGCTAAGTTTTGAGAAAGGTAACTTCGATAATTTCCTGAGCCTCAACACAATCATTTTCTAGAAATCAACAGAATAGTTGCTGAATATGCCATATTTACCTCTCTGATATTTGAACTGTCCTCTATTGTTTATCTATTGATTCTAGTGATATTAAATAGTGCGGCATTTCAAATGCAATTAGGCAAGTGGCAAACCATCTTCGCCCATTCATCCTCCATCTTCACCATCATCACCCTCCTTCTCAAAAGCTCACTCTCATTCATCACCATGGTCCTGGCTCTTGGCATCTTTGGCTATAACATATACAGCATTCTCAATGCATTCATCAATTCTAATTCTCCCGAATTCAAGAAAAAAGCACCCGTGGCCCCTGTGAGGAGAGTAGATGACAATGGTAAGACTATATTCAATGCGAGGGAGTTCTAGGACAGGGTGAGGTTGGCATACCAGAGGAATACAGC
>Ga0100402_1005511_pt1 | contig 12884 bp, 15 predicted proteins | sample CryGeyme20150102_FD_80419 | JGI IMG/M metagenome (GOLD analysis project Ga0100402, IMG submission 80419) | Groundwater microbial communities from Crystal Geyser aquifers in Utah, USA - Crystal Geyser metaG 2015-0102 | ecosystem: Environmental > Aquatic > Deep subsurface > Groundwater | place...
AATGAACTTCCTGAACCTTCCCGAGCTTGTCGAAGCAGTCGAGCAACACGATCAATTTCAGCATTAAATCAAAGGCAAACGAATCAAAAAATAGCTGGCAAACCTCCAGTAGTATAAGAATGATGACATCACCTTCAAAAGATATTTCATCTCTTTGGCTGGATTGTCCTTCTTCGTATGATCTGCCATAATATAGATAGAAACACATGTTGACCACAAAGTATATGACTTCGAAGTCCTCATCGATTACGAGTATCCCTTCAATCGACCCAAAATATTCTACATTCATGAAAACAGTCGCTATGCATATTGTCAAGATCTGCTTGACACAATCCTAACTGATAACAACTGGGGACCTTCCATGCTTCTGAGCGGCATTTTTGACAAACTGAACCAAATTGCAGTACTAAATATCTCGACTATAGGGTTTGATAAGCAAGGAAAGCGACTCGCTGATTCCAACTTATCAAGTGGGAGATATATTTGCTGAGGATTTTTTGTAGAAATACAAGATCGAGCTGTTTGAAATTGAAGAGTATAAATGGAAATATCTTATCAAGTCTACCCACCCAAAGTAATGAATTATTGACTCAGAATGATGGGACTAACAAAGTATACTCTCCTGGTCTTTTCTGGCACAGAGGAACCAAGCAAGTTAAAGCTAGAGCTGAGCATTCCCATGGGTTATCTCAAAGAAGCCAATGCTTCTATCACAGGGACTAAATTCAAGCTTGACATTGTTTGCAATGAAGGAGCTCAGAGTAAGTACTACTTTGGAGGCAATAAAGATGACATTGAAAAAATTCTTTACTTCATGAACCCTATTCAAGTTACTGAGAGAAAACTGAGCAAACCTGAAAAGGAAAGCTACAAATCCGAATAGCTACAGAAGGTTATTCAAGAATATTCAGACCTTATCTAGTACTATTCATTGAGGGATCAAGAAAAAACCAAAAAGTATGTCAACTTAGTTCAAGAACTGATCAAAAAAAATTATGAGCAAGAACAGCTGGAATAACCTAAATAACAGAAGGTTTAAGAAATGAAATAGGATATCAAAACTTGATCAGTTTATCTTCGGTTTTTCAAAAAAATATTTATATTTAAGAAAGTTTATTGCTGTTGTGCTATTTTCCGCTCTCAATTAAATAAGCTCATTGAAGCAGAATCATAGCATACCCTATCAAATGAAGCCAACTCTCCTCATATTGAAAACTGTTAGGCCGGCTGTGATTCCTGCGAAGTATTTTTTGTTTGGATCAGTTAAAAGGGAATATCCACCAAGGATAAAGATCAAAACCCAGGCCTTGATAGGGAAGAAGAACAAGAAAAATGTTTGCTGTGGATTGAACATTGCTATGAATGTGATATATGCTGCTATAGCTGACTCTGGTCCTACTTGAGGCTGGATGTAGGGGGATGGCAGTTGGAATGCTGCTGTGCTCATGCCTCCGAATAAGCTGCCAAGACCATAAAGCCACCAGATATACTTAGGTCCAGCTATAGAATGAATCGCTCTTCCCATAAGTCCCATCATCAGGAGGTCAAACACTGGATAGATAATGAAGTACTTAAGCTAAAGATGCCCATGTGTGAAACTGCATGAGTAACAAGAGTGTGCAATCTTCCTTATTGAGCATTGAATCGTTCGCATGAGAAATGCTTCACCATAAAACCTTCAGGAATGATTTTTAGTTTCCACATGCACTTGATAAAAGCAAATGTACGTAGACACCCGTATTGATTAAGATGAGCTTATTTGTTGGCGATCTTTTCCAGTAATCAACAAGGCGTTTTTGGCTTTCTCCTAACCTTTTCAGAAATTCCTTGAAGGGTTGACTCATGATTAAAATAATAATTAAGTTTGGATTATGATCAATATTGGAAGATTCATCCAACATAGTTTATTCAAAAAATCAGTTGTAGTGATTAAAAATATTATGAAATGATTTTTCGGGCATCTTTGGAACAATAATAGGATGTTACCCAATGCACTCAGCTGCATTATGTAATTTCTTGTCATATGCAAAGGAAGCTATGAGTATTTTAATTAAATAGCGGCATGACTTTAAGTTTATCGTAACTTTTTCAACTTACATCTTTAAACCCATTTTATTGAAGTTGATCCATAAATTTATCAATGTCATTCCAAGGCATAAGAAAAATCAGAGAAGCCAGAAGAGAATCTCCTCTTTTGCTTGAAAGCACAGAACTCCAGAATAATTGGGCTGTCAAGCCCATCCAGTTCGCTTTCGATCTCAAATCTACCAATCTAAGCAATGATATTCGAGCCACCCGCGACTCAGAAGTTAAAGCTGACCTCAGCACTGCTCGCCAAACCAGGAAAAGTAGCTTTGGGCTCACATCTTCTTCCCGCTAGAAAGATAAAAAGTTCCTTGTCGGCAATTTTCTGTAAGCATTGAATTACTCAGAAACATCAACCTTGACAACATCAAACACACTAGGCCGAGTCGTGAGCTAAAAAATAAGTTTAGTTAGCTTCCAAAGACAGATCGAGCTGCCACTAGCAAACACAGTACTGAGGAATATGAAAAGGAAGATCTGCAAAAAATTACAGTAAACTCTTACACTAGATAATTTGTGGTTGGGAAGGGTGGATTTGGCAAAGTTTGGAAAGTATTTGAAAAAAATACCAAAAAGATTTACGCAATGAAGGAAATGCAGAAAGTGAAGATTATTTCAAAACGTTCAGTTCATTCTGTTATGAATTAGAAGCAGTTGCTGCAAAAACTATCCAACCCGTTCCTTGTCAATATGCTGTGCTCTTTCCAAAATAGATAGAACCTCTATCTAGTCATGGACTATTGCAACAGAGGAGACCTCAGATATCACCTAGGAAACCGCAGAAAATTCAAATAAGATTAGTCAAGATTTTTCCTGGCTTGTATTGTCCTATGCCTCTAGTACCTTCATGAGAAAAAAGTTATTCATAGAGATCTCAAGCCTTAAAATTTAGTTCTTGACGACAAGGGTTACCTAAGAGTAACGGATCTAGGGGTTTCCAGAGAGGTCAAGCCAAATAATTCAGAAGATACAAGTGGAACTCCTGGCTACATGGCCCCTGAGGTTATTTGCAAAATGAATCATTCTTATCCAGTTGACTTTTTTGCACTAGGAGTCATAGGTTATTAATTCATGACCGGAAGGGTAAAAATTAATTAATGTAGCGACCTTACGTTGGAGCAAACCGAAAATAAATCCGAGAAAAAATTCTTTCAAAGCAGATTCAGCTAGATGAAATACCACCTTATGGGTGGTCTAGAGAGAGTGTTGACTTTGTCAACAGGCTGATTCAGAGAAAGCCCGAAAATAGACTAGGGACCAACAGTTTTGATGAAGTTAAACATCATCCGTTTTTCAAAAAAATTGATTGGCAAAAACTTGAGCAAAGAAAGCTCTGCCCTCCTTTTCTTCCTCACGTACACCTACTTTCATTCAGACTGTTGAAGATGATTACACTAACTACAAGTAGTGTATATCGGAAGACACTGAGATTCAGGATATCGAGGAGTATAAAATGATTTTGAGGCATAGAGATACCCAGGAGGCTTTTCAAGGGTACGATTTCAATAATGTGAACTCGGCCCATCACCATCACAAACGAAAATCATAGAGAAAATAATTAGAACCATTCACACATACGACTATGTCAATTCGCAGGAGAAAATGAAGCAGTATGTGATTAATAATCTTAATAATTATAATGACATCTCAATAATTATCACAGAGGAAGGACTATCTAGCTAAACTTTCAGAGGGTCACAATACAGGATCATTCAATGTAGGAGCTTGTATTAAAGATGTCGCCAATAAAATTTAGTCTTAGATCTAGAAAGGAGGGATCACTATTCAGCAGAAGAGTATTCAATAAAGGTAACTGTTGAGGGCAAAGTTATAGAAAAATCGTAAAGAGATCGAAAGTACCAACAAAGAACTGATTCTGAATGAAGAAGAATTAAAAAATGCAAGAAAACAAATGCTGAAGCAAAAAAAGGTAGAGGTGTAGTAGGCTAGAATAGCTAATGAGGAAAAGAAAAAATAGATTTAGTAGCAAATCAAGAAATGGTCTCAATCTCAAAAATAGATTAAACAGAAGCATAAATAACAGGAATAGATAAAAGAATATAGGCAAAGTGTGGAATAAGAAATAAAAAAGCAAAAGTAGTCGGAGCGAAAAGAGCTCCAAAAATAACAGAAGAAAAAGATGATCGAACAAAAGCTCAATTAAATTTAAGAAAATAGGAAAAGGAGGAAGGATGTGTGGCATTCAAGTCTTGATAATAAAAATGTGGTTCCAAAATACCTTTAAATGGAGAAAAAATTCCAACAGCTAGAGCAATAACTCAAATTTTAAGAGTAGATAGCACTAAAAAATCATAAGTTACAGCTTATGCTCAATCACGAAGCAATAAAATAGCATGAAAAGGCTTATTTGTAAAGTTTATAATTTCGAAAATCACCGAATAAATATGTTGTGCCTGAGGAAGATCTCCAAAGAGAAAAATAGTTCAATAAATTTATATCAAAGGATGAAAACAAAAAGGCTGAATAGGAATCTAAAAAAAGAAGAAGATAAAAGTATGCTTCAAAGGTGAAAATTAGCCATCCTGTGATTATCGATGAGGCAAAGAAAATTACAGTCGAAATAGCTATTGATAAAAGTAAAAACCCCATGAAATATAATTTTTTGAACCAGAAATCTCTCAACGACTTTCAAATTTACGGAGAATTTCCACAATTCGAGCTCAACTCTGATCCAAAGTAGATCGGAAAGTAATACCTGAAAGAATTGCCTTCAATCAATAAAAATTCTCGAGTCCAGAAGTCAAGGTCCACAAGTAACATTTCATAAATTGAAAACGCTAACAAAAGTCGATATATTGACTATCTTCAATAGTTCAAAGCACATCGAGCCTCACGAATAATCAAAGCAGATGAGTAGATCAGTAATATTGCTCGTAATCCTAAATAAAAACAAAGAGCATTTTCTGAGCTGCGGTAGAAAGTGAAGAGATATGACATAGAAGCCAAACAAAAACTTTAAGAAAGATAGAGATATAGTAACTTTAAGTCTAGCGTTCACAAAAACAAAGAAATAAATGACCTCTATCTCAAATCAATCAAGACTAAGCTAGCTTGCCTTGAGATGGGCCTTTGATATTGATTTTTTTAGAAAATTATACAATCAACAGTATCAGTATGATGTGGTTCTTTCAATTGTCGGTCGACTAGTTCCCGGAGCCAATTTTTACCTAATATTTTCCTAGTTATGCATGTTCTGGTAAAACTCGGACTACTGATGATCTCCTATATTCAATTTTGGCAGTGGCTCCCTTTGATGCGATTCACGATGGCTTGAAGCTTCGCTAATCTATATGACATAAAGTGTACAAAAACTGTTTGGAATTGATTATTTACTTTTGCTGGCATGTACCAGAAGATGATGGGTATCATAAAATGAGGAAATATTTATACTATATTTTATATCCACAGAATTGCCAGTTGAAGAGAATTATTAACAAAAAGTTAGTCATTTTCATTGCAAATCTATTGCTTGTCGACTGTGTAGAAAAGAAGAAGTTCAACCAGATGCATTATAAAGTTTATGACCTGAGCTCCTTGAACTAGAGACGCTTGCTGCTGCTTTAGGACAACATATCGATCCTCCTGCTCGATGAGATGTTTTGTCATGAATGTACGATCAACATCTCCGTATTTGCTTGATTGATTGTTTAAAAGGCTTTTGAATTTTTTCACATAGTAGAAAGTCACAATTATTATAGGCAATTCAATTGAAATAAGCACAATTTTTCCGATTCCTTGATCTGCAGTGCAACCGATAGTGTCAGATGAAAATCTCAGGACAATTACCAAAACAATGGCTACAATGGACAAAATGGTGACAGCAATGAACACTCGAATCAGGACTCTGATTAGTTAAATAACTACTTGATCTTATCCTTCATTATTTAGTTTTGCTTGAGGACAATCATCACAAAACCAAAGCAAAGCACAAAGTAAGTGTAGAACTCTACAATATAGAGAAATATTTCTGCATTTAAGTTCTCTATCTGGCTAAAGATGATCAGCATGAATAATGAAGTAAAAGTGTTGATGAGAAGAGGAAGAAGCTCGAAGGTTAAATGTTTCTCCATCTTTACGGTCTTGTAAGAAGAGTAGGCTGCTAGAACTAAGCTGATGAGGCATAGAAAGAACATAAAATATTGCCTAGGTGTGTGATCAGGTACCTGACGCAGCTTCCTACAACATCTTAGCAGGATTCGAAAATGAAGGCCATAATTCTGATTATTTTCTATCAATTATAAAAGTAGACTGGCTTTATAGTTAGATTAAATATTCAAATTTTGTGCCATGAACTTCCTCCGATTTCTCTTCATCCTATAAGTACCTGGCAGCCTAAAAAGAAAATAATGATCTTCATTGTCTTGATCATATTCATCCCAAACACAGTCCTCGTCTTTGCGGGAGAATAGGTCATAGTCAAACCTTAATTCTAGCAATTTTACCAAAACTCGCTCCAAAGTTGCTATCAAAAGACGACTAATTGTACCAAAATGTTTAGTTAAATTGGATATTCTCTTTCCGGCAAGTATCATGAGAACTACGTCGATTACAGATCAGCCTCCACTTCCCTGTTTTATTTTGCCCTTTTGCCATTAGTCATCCTTGTCGCTATACTTTTCTTTGTTGATCTATGCTCCAAGCACAATTTCAGGCTAGCAAACAGCCTAGCTTTGATTCCGCAGGTGATGGTTGGAATTGGGATAATTGTGAAAGGATACTTATTCAACGAAGCCAACGAAAATATGAATGACAAACTGAATCAAATCAGCATCCAATGCTTTGACACAACAACCACATGCTTTCAAACATTTCAAGCACATATGAGGAGCTTCTAGGGCTACGATAATATTTCAACAGCTTTTACCTTCTTTATGATCTTATTACTGGTGATTCAAGTTCTATGTCTGGTCATTGTGTTCATCCTCAACATCCTGATGCAGCAGTATTACAAGGCCAAGGATATCGAGCCTCATAGCAGCCAGGACTATGAGTTGCAGCATTTTTGATTGTATAAAGCAAAATGGCAAAGCAATCATTTTATGAATGTTAAACACTATTGAAGACGTTTGTTTCTTTTAGTGTTGTCCTCAGGTTTAGTGCAACTCGAGCTATAGTTTTTAAACTGACGTCTTGTACTTCCCATCATTTTGCCCTTTATAATCACTTCCTCTCCCTATTTTTCGGTATTCTAACTATACTACCTAAACAAAAGAGGGTACCTCGTGATTTCATCCATGCTCTTCTCTCTTATGTTATCTTGCTTTCTCAGAAAATTAAAAGTGGTTCTTTTGATTGTGGGAAGCACGTTCTGCTAGAGTCCCTTGATTTCAGAACATGATGCTGCTTGCTCTAGCCCTTGAGGAAAAGGAAGCTTCAAAGTTACTTTTTTGGGAGAGTATGTTCCAGGTGATTTTTATTTTTTAATTACATAAGTTGGCATTTTGCTATATTTTTGAAACTGAGTACTTTCCTCATCATTCATAGGGTCAATAAAATAGGCATATCTTTTTCCTTGGTCCTTCCTTTTGCTCTTGAAATATCTATACTTTATTTTATCCTTATGGGAAGAGTGATCGGGAGTGTTGTTAATCCATTCAGAATATCCGTCATATTGATTTTTGTCCAAGTAGAAGCTTCTTTTGGTTTGATTGTTCAAAAGCCATCGAATATGGTTGAGCTCCTATTGCTCCTCGAACTGAGAAAGGTTGTTATTAATTTATTACTCGCACCTGAACATTATATTATTTAGAAAAAACTAAACAAAGATCACTCACTGGAAGCGACTGGAAGTTATCTTTGGAAGCTTCAGATTAGACTTGCTTTTCATGTACTGTAACTCTGCTAAATCAACTAACTGCTGAGCCTTTTTATCTCGCTAGTTTAAACTCTTTAGAGCAACTCCGAGGCGATAAAGGGGACTTGTAATGGAAATAGTCTATTTTTTGGTTAATTTAAACGAGCTTTCCTTGAAACTTGATTTTGATTTGTAGCTGGACTATCTGAAGATGGATTTGCTGAGGCTGTGCTTAGAGGCCTTGATGTTTCCGGATTGTGCATGCATTGAGTGCTGTTTGTTTGTCCTTCCAAATTAATCCTCCTCCTTTTGACGATCCCACTTCTCTTTAATTTAGTAGACTCTGCTCATATCAAAAGTATGTTGAGATTCTGCCTTGACCAGGTGCAATTTTTTGGGCTGTTGTTCATATTGTTTGATGTTGCTTAGAAGCTTGAGGGTCTTGTCTATAGTTTTTTTTGTCTGATCATTGATGTTTGGATAGAAATTCCAATCTTTATTTGACTCAAGATCAATCATATCCTTGTCATGTTTGACAACCTCCAGATAGAAAGTTGGATCAAACAATCTTCTGATTTACTAATTACTGTCTCCAGGTTTGATGGGTATGAACTTGTCTAGTTGCTTGATATAGATGGAGTCCTTATCCTCGTCTAAATATAGGACAGGAGGAGGTTAAATATCTTTGTGCTTTTAGCTCAGCTCAGCTATCTGGTCTCCATAATCACAGCCCAGTAACAATATCTTATTAGCACCTACTATAGCAACCAATACGTCTTCACTTTCTATCAAGATTACACTTTTGATAGCTTCACCTAAGTTGGATTTCCAAACAGGTCTAATCAGCTGACTTTTTTCTTCGTCATCAAAGCTAGAATTAGATAGGAGATCTTGGTTTAAGCAAAAGCACATTAGCTATCCATTTTCAAATCCTATATATGTCCTTTTGGTTTTGAGGCTCATTGCGACTGATAATATTTTGGTGTGAGTTTGCTAGCTGACAAAGTGGCAGGAAGGTTTGAATTTTTTGATATGGGGAGGAAGGTACAACCCAAATATTTATGATTTTTTGTTGAATGAAAGCAGCATATGGTCAGCTTCCAGGTAGACGAACCTCTCAATATCTCCTGTTTTGGTTTCACACCTGCTGATCATTTTGTTTTTATCAATGTCCACCAAAAGGATCTCACCCAGATTGGTTCCAATTATCAGAATACTTCTCTTTTACTGATAGCAAAGTGAAGTAACATTGGAAGAAGAACTAATTTTTTTTACTGACACATTTCGATAATGATTGAAATCCCCATGGCTGTCTCTGTTAAAAACGGCTATTTAGCCATCATAAGAGACACTAAATATAATTTTCTGATATTTGAGTTATTCAACCAAAATGTAAGTGATATTGAATTTGTGCTTGAATAGCTTCTTGACAAGAACACCATTTTAAAGCTTCCTTAAAAGAAGATTACCTTCACTGTCTCCGATAACTGATAATTTCGTATTTATGAACACTCCGAAAGCTGTGATTTCTCCAGGACTTTGATCGCGAAGAGTATTGGAAATTGTGCCAGTGAGTAAGTCCCAGGCTACAATGTGGTTTTTGACAGGCGAGTAAAGGGTAAAGTTATTGGGATCATATTTGAGGCACAATACAGTTGAGTCCCGAATAACATTGGCATCTATGTGAACATACTCATATGATACCACAGATGATCCTCCGAAGTAGTAACGCAGTGGATGATCTGTTGATATCATACAGGTCGGCTCTATCTTGTTATCAATCTTGTCTATTGAAAATGAGCTCACCAACGAAAACTTATTGATTTATCTAATTTTGACATTGGATTCAGTATCAAGAGCAGTCAAAAGATTGCTCTGAGGAATGATGTCAAGCTGAATGAAGTTGGTGTTACTGATAATTTTGTGAATAAGGGACTGAATGTAAGGGTTCCAGACGCAGATGGAGTGGTCGTAGGCGGACGTAAACAGAAGAATCAAACCTTAGTGGAAGGTCATACTTGAGATGGATCTGGTGTGCTCCTTGTACTTGAACTTTTTTGTCTGAGATATGGTGTCCCACAAGATTAGCTTGCCATCGTAACCTCCAGTTGCTAAGAATTGTAGCTTGGGCATCATGATCATAGCTGATATCATTTCAGTATGCCCGTCTAAATCAGTCAATTCTCTTTCTGAATCGGTCTTGACCATCCACTCATAGATAATTGGACTCTTTCCGCAGCAGTAAAGGATTTCATTGACACTGTCCCATGCCATTGTATGAATTTCTGTTGAAAACTGATGCTGCATCTTCTCATCCTCGTTCTATGGCTGTTTGGCAAGTTGGGGAATATTCGAGTTGATGTCCCATCCTCTAATCATGAAATCTGTGCTGCTCGTGATCAACATATTATACTTACTGTCGTTGATGTATATCATGTCCAGAATTATGTTTTTGTACTCTGCTACCACAAGATCTTTCTTCACTACTTCCTTTCGTCCACTTTTGTTGCGCTTAGCCATTGAAGTCTACACTGTCAATGACTGCTGACTGAGCACTAGAGGCTTGAGATTAGCGGGAGTACCATCGAAGTTGTGAAAGGTGATCTCCTTTGACTACTCTGTCAAAATAGCTATTTTATTACCTAAGTTGATCATTTTCTGAACCACACTGCCATGTCTGTTCATATGCCCATGCAAACTGACAGGCTTCATGAGAGCAGAGTTGCCTGCTTCTTGATTTCTAAGACTTTTAAGGTTTAGACCTTTTTCAATCAGCATACTGTTAAATTGACTCCAGTTGATGTATCCTGTGCTGTTGCTATCAGCCTCCTGAAAAAGTCTATGCAGGCATAAATGGATCTTCTAGTTTCTGTACTTCAATTATCTTTGCCAAGATTTCATGTGCTTGAGGCCCTGCGAGATGAATTCATTTTATGAGACTTAATTATCATTTCTCTCAAAGGTGTCTTTGAAGAATCCCAGGATATACTTATCAATGTTTATTGCAAGATTGGTGGTTAGCTTTTAGATCTCAGCATTGGTTTTACTGAGCGCAGTGCGAGGAGAATAGATCGGGGTGAAGCAAGCTTCTTTGGGTAGATCAATATAGTTCATATGAGGCGTAGAAAGTTATAATTATAAATTAGAACATACTTGCATACCCTCTAAGTTAATAAAATAGCAGTATCACCGGTATTCGTATGTACCCTTGGCCTTACGATTGCTTCCGAAACTCTTGACGTTCGAGAGCTTGGCTAAACGGGTACCGAACTGGATTGCCTTTTTCTTGAATTGAGATGCCTTCTCTAACCCGAACTATCTGGCTATCTTCCTCAGCAACATTTTCTACCCGTTGCCTTCAGTAATTTTGTTTAGAGGAACCCTTCTCAAGTACTCCCACAATGGATAATAGAGGAAGGGAAATCTGGCCTCTTTGCCGTTCATACCTATGGCTCGATCGTCTCTTCCTAGATTTCTGATCCATAGTCGTTCCATATCGAAAATCATCTCATTCTCCATTTATTCATATCCTGCTCTTTTGTAGGCAATGCGATAGCGAGAATACCCTGAAAATATTTAATCAGCTCCCAAACCTGTAAGAACTATTTTGGCTTTAGTTCCTGCGCTAGCTAGGTGAAGAGCAGCAGCTATGTTAAAGTCCATGTGAGTAGTTTTGGGATAAATAGATTGCATAAGAGGCTTTTTGATTTTTTCAATATCTTCCAAGTTCTTGCTAAGAAGGATCAAGTTGTACTTCCTGCCTGGGTTCATTGTTTACAGCTACTGGAAGGAAATTTTAGCAGCCTCACGATCAGGCGCATCTTCTCTGAAAGCTAAGTTCACCAAATCTATTTATTACTCCTTAGGCAGAGTCATGTCGAGTAATCGCGCTATGAGAGTTGAATCAATCCCTCCTGAAAACAGGACTGCGATTTTAGCTCCATCATGTTTATTATGAGGACTGTAAAGCCCTTTGATGCATCTTGTCAGCTATCTGACACTCTCAACCAGCAACTTCTTGACTGTAGAGATAATTTACCCTTCTGGCTCAACTATTTTATCCATTCCAATTTTCTTGAGGTCGATCTGATGAATCTTATGATTGGTCCAAAAAGCCTATCCATTCCTCAGATGAATTGAAATCATTGAGTTGTTAGGAATTTAGAAAAGTTGTTTCGATTTACTTGACAACCACTAAGCTTCATACTTAGCTTTCCAACTTTCCTAGTTTTCTTCCTCGTTGAGTCCGTTGTCTCCGTTGGGTTCCTCCTTGATATGAAAATGATCAAAAGGAGCACTAGTAATCATCAGATGATCCTCACCCATTCCCACTAATAAACTGTGCTTTCCGAAGTAATCCTTAAAGATGAATATTTGATCTCCTTCAATCAGAATAAAAGAGTAGTCGCCTCTGATCTGACCCATCACTTCTAAAATCTTCTATTATGAGCCTTTGCATCCCATTAGCGCTTCATGGAGCCATTTACCATCATTTTGCTCAATTTACTAATCGATGGGTGGGAGGTTACCTGTGTCCCAGATTTATCCATTGTACAAAAAATAGGATCCTGGTGTTTAGCAGACGTAACTGTGCGCTCCTCTTAGATGCAAGATGGACTGGAATCCCATGGCGTTTCCATTTTAGATTATGAGAGGTTGTTTTTTATCATGGTAGACATCGTAATTAGTCTTGTACATGTCAATATAGTGAGCTACCATCTAGTTGGGCCCTCTTCGACCTAATATGTGGTTCAGAGTGCTTAGATTTGGCAGAGGAGGCAGCTGTAGTTTATAATGTTGGATGTGCTTATTGAGGGGAAGCAGCTCAGCGTTGGGGGGCGGGTTATAGGGTTCAAAGAAGGAGAAGTTGAAGTGGTGCTGTTCGATCGGGATGTTGAGAATGAGACAAATACCGCACATGCTAAGCTAATAATTATATTCAAAAAGAGAGTAGTATGTCTACGTCCCTTATAAAAGAAATAAG
>Ga0100402_1005513_pt1 | contig 12880 bp, 10 predicted proteins | sample CryGeyme20150102_FD_80419 | JGI IMG/M metagenome (GOLD analysis project Ga0100402, IMG submission 80419) | Groundwater microbial communities from Crystal Geyser aquifers in Utah, USA - Crystal Geyser metaG 2015-0102 | ecosystem: Environmental > Aquatic > Deep subsurface > Groundwater | place...
AACGGTGCTGCGAGCTCAATCCGACAGCATGAGAAACGAGCGACTCACTCGCGCAGAGAAATTGGGCGCACAAGCTAGTCAAAAGATTTTGATTCCTCTCATCTTCTTCATCATGCCCGCCGTCTTTCTCGTCATCTTTGGCCCCTACATTCTTCAAATGATGGGAGTAACGGCATGAGCCAAGCAAATCTCCTCACCGTTACCGACTCAATGAGTGGGCGCATTATCAGCACAAAATGTATATGGGCCAAAGACAGCTGGACTCGAATGGTTGGACTTTTGGGCCATGAATCTTTGAATCCCGATGAGAGCATGCTCATTGAACCCTGCAAACAGGTTCACACTCTATTTATGAGGTTTCCTATTGATGTTGTTTTCCTGGACAAGGACAACCATGTTCTAGAATACCTTTCCATGAAACCTTGGCGCTTCTCTCCGTTGAGAATGAAGGCCAGTAAAATTTTAGAACTTCCTCTCGGTCACTGCGAGAAAGTAGGGATCGCAAAAGGCCAAAGACTCAAGTTCCTATCGGAGAAGATCGATGCTTGAGCTTAAACTTATCAAAAGCCCCGATAGCGGAGGCGCCAATTCGATCTTCAATATTCCCGAAGGAACTTCGACGTTTTTAGGGCGCTCTGAGAATTGCCAGATAAGACTCGCCTCTGCTGGCATCTCCAAAAAACATTGTGTCATCACACCGATTTCCAATACACGTGTTGAAGTCGAAGACCTAGGCTCCTCGAATGGAACCTATATCAATGGATTGCTCGTCAAAAAGCACATCATGCAACCTGGCGACACCCTGAGTGTTCACAACTACGTCTTGCAACTCTCCAAACAAGCGCCAGACGTTCCTACTGAGGCAGCGGATGATGCGAACTTCAGTACCGATTTTGTCGCCAATGCTGATGCGATCGATGCACAATCCGTTCGCAAACAAGAAGGGTTTGGCGATAAGGTCAATCAATGGTTAGAGGACGCTGTCTATCCGAATGCGGATCAACTCGCCCAAAAAGTCGACGTTCGTCTTCTTTGTATCGCCGCACTAGCCATTTGGACCATGGTTGTGACCACACTTAGCCTGAATCCTTTCAAAGAACTTGCAAACAACCGAGCTCGCAGTGAATCAATCGAAGTCGCAAAACTTTACGCTAGGCAGCTCGCAAGACTGAATTCGAGAGCAATCATCGAACAAAGATATAAAGACTTGGTTGGAGATCTGGATGCTGTTCGCGGACAAACTCCAGGTGTCTTAGACACCATGATCGTAGACGTCATAAACGGCCAGATTCTCGCGCCGCCCGAAAGACTTGGACAGGCTTTAGGTAGCGGACCAGAATATATGGGCGCAAAGAAGAGCCTTGGACGCGGAACTTCCCATGTAGAGATTGATGAAGAAAGCGGCATTGCATGGGCTTCCTCCCCGATTCAAATCGGAACCAGCGCCGGCAACAAAACCGTCGCAACAGCTCTTGTGCAATACAGCTACATCGACGGACAGTTCACAATCAATAATTTGATCGACCAGATTGTAAACTCACTCGTCTACGCTCTCGCCCTAAGCTTGATCTTTCTGATTTTTATCTATCGATGGGTTGATGGTAGCGTGCTCAGATTAGCTCGCGCCACAGAAACCGCCTTACGCGAGCAAAACACTGCCGTGGAGCTTGCGATAGAATGGCCCTCTCTAGAACGACTCAAACAAGAAATAACTTTCTGCCTCACCAAAGCATCGGAAGGTGGTGGTGGTGAAGGGGGCGGCGGTCAATCTGATTGGGCCGCAGCTGCCGCAACAAATACCACAAGCGCTTCTGCTGCATTTGATGACGAGATGAAAATCACTGCTTGGAACACAGCCATGGAAAAAGTTTCTGGCGTGCAAGCAAGCATTGCCATGAACGCAGACATTTCTGAAGCTAGCCGGGACATTGCCTTTGAAACAGCCGTTAGAGAACTATCGTCGGAAGCCATGCTCATGCCGTGGACTCCGCAATCAAGACAAATGGAATTTAGTGGTCGTTACTACATCATTTCGATGGTCTCTGGAGCGGGCGCATTTCTACTAAATATTGACGAGGAAGGTGATGATTCATGATCCAACGATTTGAACTTCGCAATCCTGAAAGAGGAATCAAAATCAAACTAGCTGGAGAATTCCTGCGCGTGGGTAGAGCCGAAGACAACGAAATTGTCCTCAAAGACGCGAGCATCTCCAGACACCATTTGAATATCTACATCAAGGAAGGCCGTGTCTTAGTTGAAGATGCAGGTTCTAGAACCGGATTTTTCGTGAATGGTCGCGCACAGCGTGGCTCTGTGGCTCTCAAAAAAGGTGATACGCTCAAAGTTGGAAATCAAGTCTTTGAGTTCTTTTCTGGCATCGCCAAACAAGAACCCAAGCCAAAAACCAATCCGGGCTTTGACCCAAATGCATTTGAAAAACCGCCTACGGAACATTCTGGTCGATTAAAACTTTATCTCGGCGCTGGAGTTGTTTTGTTATTTGCTTTGATGTTTATGGCAGACGATGGCGCTAAAAAGAACATCCCCATGGTTCAAGACTTGAACCCGACAGCAGACGGCGTGCAGAGAGGAATTGATGCCGCAGATCTTGCTGCAACAAAAGCAATTCCGAAGTCTCTCTCTGAAATCGAGGCTGAAGGGAAGTTCCAAGAAGGCTTACGCGAATATCACAACGGAAATTTCGTACGTGCCATCAAGTTTTTCAACGACGCCCTCACCCAGAACCCCAACATGGAAAAAGCTGAAGATTATTTGCAATTTGCAGACTCCCGACTCCAGAACAAAATCAAGCTTCTTATGGAAGACGGACAACGAAGCTTCTCCCTCCTTCAGTATCCTAGAGCTAAAGCTCAGTTTGCCCAAGTGCTGTCTATTCTAAGCGAGCAAATTCCTGGATACTGGCAGAGAGTCGCCCAAAAGACTTTAAACAAACAGGACGGGCAGCGATCCCCAGCACAAGAAGAGACACTGCTCGATATTCCCTGTGAAGAGACAAAACTTGAGGCCAAGTGCAAACTCTCCGTTGAGCTAATCAAACAATCTCGCATTCTTTTAGGCGAGGAGGACAATCTTAAATGAAGAAAATTTCACTCATCCTAGCCAAAGAAGGACAAGAGATCGTTCACCATATCGCATCCGAAAAGACTCTTATCGGCCGAGATTCAACTTGTGACGTCGTTTTGGACGATGTTTCCATTTCCCGAAAGCATGCCGTAATCATTTATCGATTTGAAAAAATTTATATTGAAAACGTCTCTCCAAGTGGACAAATCCTCAAGGGGGACCAGCCCACCGAATACGCTGAACTTTCGGAGAAGATGGAAGTCAACATTGGCCCATACACCCTATTTTGGCAGAACGATGAAGGGGCCAGCACTTCCGCACCCCCTTCTCAGTCCGCAGATGATGCTCTCATGTCCTCTCCTGCTGATCAGATGATGGATGCCCCTCTTAGCGCCGAAGACGAAAACCCGCAAGGAGACCTCGTCCCCTATGATGCCAATGCGGATTATTCTGACGACGACGATGCCGAGGTAATCGGAGATCACGGAGCCATAGCGGCTTATTCACCAAACGAAGACGAATCCAATGAAGGGGCCGTAGGATTTCTCAATTCAAATGAAGCCACGCAAGTTACTGACAGAGGACCAAGCCCGAAGTTACGCGTAATGAAGGGTGAAGTTGACGGTCGAGAGATCAAGCTCGACATGGGTAGCGCCTGGGTTATAGGTCGATCCAAAAAGTCTCACGTCCAAATTGATTCCAAGAAAATTTCTAGACAGCATTTTAAAGTCATCCGAATTGGAAACAAATACCGAGTTCAAGATATGGGATCTGCCACGGGGACAAAACTCAATGGTGTCACGGTCGCAGATGCTCCACTACAGCCTTTCGACACGATTCAAGCTGGCGCAGTAGAATTTCAATTCTTACTTGTTGATGCCTCTTTTGAACATCTGCCTGTTCAACAACTCAGAGCACAGACTGGGAACGCTTCAGAAAACTACAATAATGGCTTCTCAAAAGAAGACCACAACAAAAGCACGATAGTCAACATTCCAGTTCCATATGTTCCCGGACAAGAGTCCCACGCTGGTGCCTCCGGAATGGAAACTGAATCCAGTGATTTTGATCTTGGCCAACAGTCTGACGAAGACGACTTCGAAGAATTTGATGAAAATGAGAAACTTACTCTCGTCCTTAAGATCAAAAGACAGAGGAAAAAACTTGCCAGAGAGTGGAACAAGCTTCCTCAACAAAAGAAAATCATCTATTCTTCAGCCCTACTCGCCCTCGTTTTACTTGTTGCGCTTGGGGCCCCCTCTTCAGACAAGGCCGCAGTACCAACACGAGACATCGCAACAGAAGTCAATTCAAACCAACCCAACCTTGCCCAAAATCCTGACATTTCTCCCACTTTTTACGCCCTTAGTCTGGACAAGCAAAACAAAATTCGCAAACTCTATCAAACTGCTGAAATGGCAGCAGAAAAGAAACAGTGGCAGCAAGCCTATGAGGCGGCTAATGAAATTCTAGAGTCTGTCGACAAATACAAACGAACAAAAGACATCATGCTTGATGCTCAGGCCATCATTAACAAAAACCTAATTGATAAAATTAGCCCGGGAGTCGACGACGCTAGAAATGCGCAGAAAGCGAACCAGGAAAAAATCAATATCCTTTTAGACTCAGGGACCAACGCACTACGCAAGGGCGAATGGCTTGCCGCGGAGGAAGCTTTTATCTCAGTTCTCACTCTAGATCCTACAAACAAGGAGGCGGAACACGGATTATTTGCCGCCAGAAAACAAGACCCCTTGGCCATCAATGATGGCAGCACAGGGGAAGAAAGCATCGTTAAGCTTGATCCCGAATACGAAGCTAAAAAACGTGAAGAAGAATTTCTTCAGACTTTTGAATCTCGATACAACGAGGCCAATCGGCTTGTTCTCGAGTCTCGCTACGACCAAGCTGTTCCAATTCTAGAAGATCTCTATTCAAATCTAGCAGTAGCTCTCGATGAATATCGCGCCGGCAGAGGTCCAGCTGACATTCGCAACCAGTATGTTGAAGTCGTAAGAGGACTCCAAAGTAAGACGCAAGAGTCTTATAGTCAGATTGAACAGAATCTGAGTATTGAGTATCAAACTCAGATCGCGGATGCCGAGCAATACCTAACCAATCGTCAATATGTAATGGCCCGCAAAGCCTACGACAAGATTCTTCAGCAGACTCCATATTTCTCAGAGGTTCAGAGACTACGCGGAAACCTATATCGCAAGATCGTTACAGAAGCCAAAAATCTTTATCGCGGAGCTTTAATCTATGAATCCATAGGTAACGTCAATGCCGCAACCTCAAATCTCCAGAAAGCCTCAGAGCTCTTAACTGACGTTAAAGAAGTAGAGGCCATGGAATACCTTCAGAAAACTGAATCCAGATTAAGTTTTCTTCAGGAATAGAAATCCACGACGGCTTCACGCTTTCACAGATCTCATATAAACTGTATCTATGTTAGTTAGTGCATCCAGCCTCTCATTAGGTCCCATCGAAGGAGTCAGCTTTCTCATACAAAAAAACTGGCTTTCGACCTCGACAAATCGTGCTGAGAGAATACTTAGAGACATCTCAATTCACTACGCTAGGATCGCAGCTGACAGCAAAGCCACAAAAGCCTTCGTTAAGGATCTCGAGTCACCTCAGCTCAATGATCTCCATGCTTCTGTAGAAATGAGCCTTAAGCAACATGGCTTGAGCAGCAGAAACTCACTAGACCAAGTTTCAATCTTTGCCAGGTCACACACGGGTCACCGAGACCAGCTCTTGCTAAAAAATCATCACGCTTTTCAATGCAGTCTTGAAGATGAAGACGGAGAGATTTTTCTAATCTCAACCCCAAAAGAACAGAACTCCAAGCTAGGTTGGCACATCGTAGACCTCAAAAATATTGGCAAAACACCTTTTATCAACCTGCATGTTTCACCCCTTACGCAAAAAACAAATCCCCAATCAAGGCGTCTCGGAAATTTGGATTCTATTTCTCACTTTAGATTGTCGGACCTGGCCCAAAGAAGCTCTACCCCCTTTTCCGTCCCCAGCTACATTGTGCCCCTATGATGAAAAAACGACTCTTAGCTTTGTTCTCAATATTTGTGATCGGCGCAGCTGTTTTTATTTTTAAAAATACTCAAATAAAAAATCCACCCCTCTCTACTGATCCCATCTCCACCTACCCCTTTCCTACGGACGTCGATCTGCCGATTTCTCGTGGACCACACCAAACAGAGGAAGAGAAAATTGCTGAGCGGGAAAACAAAAGAGCAACTGAAGTTTGGGCTTTGCAGCCTGGAGAGCTTGAGTCTGCGATCCTCCAAAGAGCACCAAAACTTTCAAATACACTTCAGCTAAAACGCATACACCCCACAAGGCTTGGCTATAGGGCCACACCGACAATCGATGGCGTTGAAATCTTCGGACAGCATGCCGAATTCCGAAAAAGAGATGGGGTCATTCAGCTGTTTTGGAGAGAGCTACCTAAGCTTCGAGATCATCAAGCCGGTTTTCCTCAAGCTGATCACGCCATCTTTGAGAAAAAAATTCTTGAATATTTTTCACTAAAGGATTCTTGCGAAACTCCGAAAATTTCTCAGACACAAAAATACTGGTACATGAGAGATACGGGAAAACTCGTGCCCGCACTTAGCCTACGAGTCAGCGTGCTATGCCGACAACCCCGCGAACAGAAAGATGAGACCTGGCTTTATTCTTTGGAAGACAATGAAGTATTGAAAGTGACCTCTAAGAACTAAGCAAACAAGAAGTAGTACCCCGTTTTAAAATAACGCTGTACTAGTCTTTGATTGTTACACCCTTAGAATCATCAATGATTTTCTTGAGTTCTTTACCTACTTTAAAGAATGGTAGTTTCTTCTCAGGAACTTTTACCGCAGATCCAGTTTTGGGATTGCGTCCTGTATAACTCTTGTAATTTTTTACGTACCAACTTCCGAAGCCACGAACTTCGATCCGATCTCCATTCACAAGAGCTTCGAACATCGTGTCGAAACAGCAGTTAACAACCGCCTCCACCTTCTTCTTAGTTAGGTTGGTTTTGTCAGTAATAATGTTCACAAGATCAGACTTGGTCATAGATTTATTGTACAAAGAATTCGGCACTTTAGTAGCGTCAAAAGAATATCGCACGTCAATGCTGTCGCCGCGCGTCTTAAGTTGGGAGTTCTACCTTCGGAGCCAGGCTTGGGCGTCTTCCAAAACAGGGAGTCTTGATCGTAGTTTTGCCTGCCACTGGACGTCCCACTCCACCACACCCATCGCATCACCGATAGCTGGGCCCTCCCAAAGGATTGTGCCCCAAGGATCCACAGCCAAAGCTTTTCCAAAACACAAACAACTTTGGCCCCGGCTGTCCACATGCGAACCCCACTGCGCTGATGCGAACACCATACATTGATTTTCAATCGCCCTTGCCCTAAGCAGACTATGCCAGTGTACTTCGCCTGTTTCTTGAGCAAATGCCGACGGGATCAAGAGTGCAGAGCAGCCTTCATCCAAAGACATCTTCCGAAAGAGCTCTGGAAACCTAAGGTCAAAGCAAATGCTAAGCCCAATGGACTCAGCCCCCAGCTTTGCTGTGACCAACTTAGTTCCAGAGTTGAAGTCCTTAGCCTCTTTGTACATCACATCTTTTCCCTCAAATCGGAAAAGATGAATTTTTTGATAAGCCTTAATCCCACCTTGCGGAGAAGATTGCGGAGTACAATAGAGGTGAGTGTTGAAAATGTGATCGGCCCCCCCACATTCCAGAACTGAACCGAGGCTCACATCGATCGTCCAGCTTTCTATGCTTTTGATCAGCTCCAAACTAAACTCGTGCGTAGGCTCGACCTGTCCCCTTTGAATCTTGAGGGTAATTTCTTCTCTCGACCACCCTTTTTTAGCCTTAGGACCTCGGTACAATACGTTTTCAGGGAAACATACGAGCTCTGCACCTTGATCCGTCGCCTCCTGAACAAAATCATTCACCAGGGCCAGGTTCTCATAAGGATTATCACTAGAACACATTTGAACAATTGCGACTTTTTTTCTGTTCTCAATATTCTTAGCCATTAGATACAATCTTCCCCATTCCACAAAATACTTTTTGAAGGATCCCAATAAATCACGTCTTTAGGAATTGTAATTCTCGATGGATAATCATTTTCGATTCGCTTCCAAGCTCTGCCACCAAGATACCATAAAGAAAATGCTTCCATTCTGTAGGGAGCCGTTTGTGACTCGGGAATCCAGATAGTACATGCCGAGTTCAGTTCATTTGTCTTTAATCCCAGCTCATAGAATTCCTGACCTCTATTTTGGGTAGAGCTCAATCGCGCCCCTTGCCCGAGTGTTAGATAGAATGCAGCAAAGAGAAACAACCAGCGAAAAGGAATAGAGGCCTCAGACACCACAGGAAATCTCTGAATTAATTTGTCGAACAATACGAGCATTCCCCACCCACCAACAGGCGCAAGCAATAAATAAGTAGGATGCATGTAGTGAGGAAGCTTGTAGGACACGAGAGAAAGCGGGACAAGAAAAGCGATAAAGAATGAAAACGCTACAAGCATATAGAGCCGAAATCCCTTGGGAATCGTAATATCGCTTCGAGTCTTGAGCGCGAACCAGACTCCCACCGGAACGGTCCAAATCCACGGCCACAGGTTTCTTGCAAGCACACCTAAATAATAGAAGTAATTATCGGCTTCATGAAAGAACTCTTCGCCTCTATTGGTCGTCGCAGACCTCAAAACCTGTTCTTCGAAATATCCAAGCACCCAAGAGGCAAGCTCAGGACTTTGAAAACTCTTTAACAGCCAAAGCAAGAAGGGAAGAGCTGCCGCAAAAACTAGAAAAACACCCAAGAACCAAAGTCTAACGAACTCAAAAAGACTTCTGTTTTTTACGAGAATGATCAAGGCATAGGAGAGCAGAGCCCCCCCAACACATCCCAGCCCAACAACACCTTTAGAGGCACATGCGCCTGCAACACTCAAAAAAAGACCCAGCATCGCCAAAAGTCTCCAATAATTTTTTTCGGCCTTATGAAAATAGTAGGTAGATATAAGGGCCATCAAAGTAAAAAGGGCAAGAGGAGCTTCCAGCAAAGAAGTTGCCGCATATTTTGTGTAATGACCGGTTGTAGCCACAATAAAAATTGTCCACGCTGCCAGCTTCCAGCCCCAATTTTTGAAAGTGAAAGTCGCCAAGATCAAAAGCGCAATAAAAGTTGGTATCGCCCCCATAAGCTTGGCGGTCATATCACTCGCACCAAACATTCCCATAAGCCAGGAACCCCACTGAAAAAAGTAGGGAGGATGCTCATAAAACTTTGGGAAAAACCCGTCGGTACCACGAAGCAACCAATATTCTCCAGTCATGAAAACCTTGTTTGCCAAACCAGCATAAAGAGCCGCATCAGGAGCTAGCCCAATGACGCGGATTGTGGCAAAAGACGCAATAAAGCAGAGCGCAACAAGCCAGAGAATTCTTTCGAGGTTAATATACTTACTCATGCATTTGGGTTTAGAACTAAGATTCAAGCTTAGCGCGATCGGTAGAAAATTTCTACGGTTAGCAGTACCCTCTTTGGCACTCCTACTTTTCATTTCTCATGTCAGCCCAGCTGAGGCTCAGATTTTTCCATCCCCCGGAGAAGATCCCCTTCTAACTCGGTGCATGCCCAGGAGCCCCTGCCTAAGTGTCGGTGAAGGTATTAAATCTTGGGATGAAGATCTGCGGCAGAAACTCCTTTTTGATGAGGATTTGGCATCCGTGAAATCCATCATTGAAACTATGACCGAGTCGTCTCTTGGAATCATTCTGCTTTCCGTTTTTTTAATCTTATTTGTAGTTATCGTCTGGAAAACAAAGACTAGCGTTAGCGCGAAGAGATGGTTCACCAAAGGATTCCAGCTTGTTATTGGACTACTCATTTCCAACGAATTTTCGGTTTTGCTAAAGCTATTCTTTGGAAGACTAAAGCCCCACGTCTCGTTTTACAATCCCCACGTCATTCCAGCCCTATCCTTTCCCTCAAGCCATGCCTTTAATACGGCCTTTTTGTGCGTATTTTTGTATTTGAGCATTGTGAAATCGACTGACTTTGAATTGCGTGTCAAAAGTGCCGGCAAACTGCTTAATATCTACCTTGTTCTTTATGCTTTCGGGATTGCTTGGAGCCGCATTGCCGTTGGCCAGCACTATCCTATCGATGTCGTTGCCGGAATCCTAATGGGTGGAAGCTTCGCATGTTTTTACGCGTGGATACTGTCGAAGTTTTGGCACTTTGGCTCCGCGAAATCGTCTAGATAAATTGTCTCAAAACTAGGCCTTCTCACTTAAACATGCCCCTAAGAACTGCTATATTAAAGAGCAATGAAAAAAGCAAAAATTCTGGTCATTGCATTTGTGGCTCTTGGCACTCTCGCTGTCGTCGGCGGACTCATCGTTATCGCCTCCTTCTCAAGTGATCTACCAAAATTAGACTCACTAACCGACTACAGACCAAAACTTGTAACAACGATCTACTCGAGGGAGAACAAGGTTCTCGCGAGCTATGCTGAAGAGCGCCGAGTTTATATGCCGGTGGGTGAAATGCCAGAGAATGTTGTTAACGCATTTGTCGCCGCCGAGGATGATCAGTTTTTTTCGCACGTTGGAATCAATCCCGTAACCATTCTTAGAGCTGCCTACCAAAACTTTAGGGCCGGAAGAAAAGTGCAAGGTGGATCCACGATCACACAACAGGTTGCGAAGACCTTCCTCCTTTCTTCAGAGAAATCATACACAAGAAAGATCAAAGAGGCCCTCCTGGCCTTCCAAATTGAGAGAGCCCTGAGCAAAGACCAGATCCTCAACCTTTACCTTAACCAAATTTTCTTGGGGCAAAACTCCTATGGAGTGGAGGCCGCCTCGCTCACCTACTTTGGAAAGAGTGCCAAAGACCTATCTATTGCCGAAGCAGCAGTCTTAGCTGGCCTTCCCAAGGCACCTTCTAACGACAATCCAGTCAAAGACCCGAAGATGGCCACACAGAGAAAGCAATATGTCTTGGGCCGCATGCTTGAAACTCAAAAAATCAGTTCTGCCGAGTATGAAGAAGCCAAGGCTGAAGAACTTCGAATTGTCACCAACCCCTCCAGCATTAGCAACCCGACTCCATACCTATCGGAATATGTTAGAAGGCGCCTTGTCGAAAAGTATGGCGATGAACGTGTTTCGCAAGGGCTTTCCGTTTACACGACCGTTGCTTACGATCATCAGATCGCAGCGCAGGATGCGCTCGATAAAGGCCTACGGGAAGTCGACAAACGCCTCGGGCTTAGGCGTCCAGAAAAATCTTTGAGTGGTGACAAAGCCATAGACACTTTCTTGGCCGAACAACACAAAGACCTCATTTCAAAATTCTACAATTACCGCGTGATCGATGCTCAAGGTGAAATGCATGAGCCAGTGGCCATCGACACCCCCACCCCGATTGAACTAGGTGAAAATTACGAAGGAGTCGTCATTTCAAAAAACCGAAAAGAAAGATCGATAAGAGTTCAAATCGGAAACCGCTTCGGAGACATTCAACCTGAGTTCTACCAATGGGCGATGGAAGCCAACCAAGAAGAAGTCTACGGGGAAAAGATCATCCGCAACCCCTACACCGAATATCGTAAGGGTGATGTCATCACCGTGCAGGCGGCTTCCTTCAAAGAAGATAAGGATGGCCTCGCCTCCGAGGCCACAAAACAAGAGTTGATCTTAAAACTCGAACAACAACCTTTGGTTCAGGGGGCCCTCGTATCATACAATGTAAAAACTGGTGCACTTGAGGCTCTAGTGGGCGGCTATGACTTTCACATCACAAACAGTCACTTTAACCGTGCCGTACAGGCGATTCGTCAGCCGGGTTCAACCTTCAAACCTTTTGTTTACGGAACGGCAATCAATGCTGGATTGACACCATCGACTATCATTGTTGACTCTCCCATTGTTTATTCGAGTAAAGAAGAAGAAAGTGAAATTCAAAAATACTGGAAGCCCAACAACTATGGGGAAAGATTCTACGGAGACACCACACTCAGAAACGCAATCGCGTTTTCGCGAAACATTCCTACTATCAAACTCGCCCAGTATCTCAAAATTTCAAACATCATTGAATTTGCCCACAAGCTTGGAATAAAATCAGAGCTCGCACCGGACTTAAGCTCTGCCCTTGGAAGCTCTGCCGTTGGTGTGGATGAAATGGTAAGAGCTTGGAGCATTTTTGCCAATCAAGGCATTCAACCCAAACACCACTACATCCAGAAAGTCCTAGATTGGGAAGGGAACATTCTAGAAGAGTTTGGAAAAACTGCGGAAGAAATTGCTGAGATCAACAAGCAGAAAGGCAATCCGAACTTTGTTCCTCCAGAGCCCAAAGAAAGCGGAGACCCCACGGAGACGCTTGAAAAAACTGCAAACCTTGCGGATGACTCGGAGGCGGAGGATAAAGATCGTGTTATCGACGAAAAAGTCGCCTATCTTGTCACAAGTCTTCTTCAATCTGTTGTGAACTATGGAACCGCAACAAGCGTTCAAGCTCTCAAAAGACCAGTTGCCGGAAAAACCGGGACGACGAGCGATTTCAAAGATGCGTGGTTCATTGGCTACACCCCTCAGCTCATCACGGGAACATGGGTGGGCTTCGACGGTTCTCGGCCTATTGGAAGAAACGAGACGGGCGGAAGAGCTGCCGCGCCTATATGGATGGATTACTCCTCGAAGGCTCTAAAAGATGAGCCCGTTTTAGACTTTGAAACTCCTGCTG
>Ga0100402_1005515_pt1 | contig 12878 bp, 10 predicted proteins | sample CryGeyme20150102_FD_80419 | JGI IMG/M metagenome (GOLD analysis project Ga0100402, IMG submission 80419) | Groundwater microbial communities from Crystal Geyser aquifers in Utah, USA - Crystal Geyser metaG 2015-0102 | ecosystem: Environmental > Aquatic > Deep subsurface > Groundwater | place...
AAGTTACGCTACTCTGTAGCTTTTGAAATTTATTTTTTATTATCATTCTACAAAGGTTACGCAACTTTGTTGCTAGGAAAGGACTATTTTAGATTTTATAAATGTCACTCATGTTAAATTAAAATCCTAATAACTTTGTACTCAAAGTAATTTTAACAATTATCGGCATACATATTCCTAATAAAAACCTATTCTAACTTCCAAAAATGAACAATTTTACTATTAAAATAATTACGGCATTCTTTTTTATTTTTTTTATACAAGCAAATTATTCTTTGGCTCAAAATGATTCTACTAATTTGGAAATCGTTATTACAGAAGATAATTATGTAGAAAAAGATTCTAGTACAAATACAGGAGAACTGAATGAAGCCATTGTAATTCAAGATTCGACAGTTTCTCCAAACGATTCTACTCGTAAGCTCATTCGCCCTACCAAAAGTTTAGCACAACTTGAAAGTGAATACGCACCTTATGCCGTAACTGCTGCAAATGTTGGTAATTTTGAACCCGATGAATTGGAGGCTCGTTTTTTGGCTCTTCAAGATGTACGTCGTCATTTGCGTTTGAATATTCGTTGGAGGTCTGCTTATGGGGCAACTGCAGAAGATTTACAAGGAGAAAATAATCTCATGAACAAACTTCGAATATCCATGGCTTATGCTGAAATAAATGCAAAAGAAGAGCGAAAACGAAGAGCAGATTTAGCAATAAAAGATTTATTAAATACCGATCCAGAGCAAATGTATGATAAAGAAACACTAAAACTTAATAATCCAGATTTAATAAATACATTAAAAGAAAATATTTTTTTTAGCTCTAAATTTGCTGATTTTAATTCGGTGGCACTTGGGACAGTTCTTCCCAACTGTGAAAAATTTGGTTTACACCCTCATACACGAGCAACAGGCTACCGTCTAGGAATTGGCGACCATACCGACAAATACAACTTACTTATTTTAAGACTGCACACAGGAGAAATAAAAGCCTTTTTGTGGGATGATGTCTATGCTAAGATTGTTGATATAATGTAAAATTGGGAATTGGGAATTGGGAATTGGGAATTAGGAATTGGTGGCAAACTACGTTTTTTTAATCTTTAGTATAAATCAATGCGTTTTTTAATGAACAAAATTCGTAATTGGCTTTGCTGCTTTGGCAGTTCGTAATTCTAAAAGACTATTTATTGCAAAAAAATCTTTCCATTTCCTTTGCTTTCTTGGCTCTGTGGTTCAATTCTGACTTCTAAAATCTAACTTCTAAAGTTATTTTTTTCTAAATACAAATCCTACAAAACTTCTATCATTTGCCCAAAACTCTTGTATTTTATCAAATTTTTGAGGGTTTTCTAAGAAAAATTTATAATTGAGCATGGCTTTATTTTGTTCTGGACGATACGAATAATGAGAATCCCAAAAGATAAGACCATTTTGAGGAAGCTCTGCCACCGTTGTAGAATCTATTGATTTTGGTTCAACTTCAAAGGTTTCGGGTGTTTCATCTAAGTAATAATAAAAAAGCTGGTGATTGACTAAAATAGGCGTTTGTCCATACTGCTTAGTAAAGTTTTCATACCATTTTGCCATACTTTTCACACTTGAATCTTCCTCAGAAAGTGGTTTTGGTTTGAGTGTAATAAGTGCCATAAAAATAGCAAAAACGGCAAAAGCAATTCTGGCTTGAGAAAATGAAAGTCCAATAATAAGAATAATAATTGTTCCACCAACAGCAATCAAAGGCGCAAAATAACGCTCTACTTGAAAATCTCGTCCTGCTTGTGCCATTCGTGCAGCATAATCGTCATCCAAAAGCATAATTTGATTGTCAGGATAAGTCATATAAATCCCTACCAAAAAAGCCATCGGAATAAGCGCATAAATTACTTTCCATGCATCTTTCGTATTTCTGTATTCTTCCACAGCCAAGACAGCCAAAACACTAAAAAGAGGTGCAACAATAATCAAATAACGCAAATTTCCAGCCGTTGCAGGGCCAATCGGAACAGATTGAATATTAAAAACACAATACATCAAAAAGTAAAGTGTTGGAAGAATAGCAACTGTAATATGTGGTATTTTTTTCTGAAATGCTTTTAAAGTAAAATAAGCAACAATCAAAGTAATAATAATTCCTCCATAAACTGTCGCAGACATCAAAAAATAATGCTCAAAACCTTGTCTAGGATATTGGTCGCCTATTTCGCTACTTGTCTTCAAAACTTGATTTAATAAGTACAAAAAATCTCCTGTAAGTGCAAAACCCCAAAAGTTATGTATAAGTGGAAAAACACCTGTCAGAAGTGCAGGAAGCCATTGTTTTTTATAAAGCAGAAAGAAAAAATAAAGTGCTAAAAAGGGATAAAATTCTTGTCGAATAAAGACAATATACGAGACAGCCAAGGCAGCAAACGCATATTTTTTGTCTTCATTGAGATAAACGGCTACAATCAGAATAAAAGCAGCCAAAAGTTCGGAATAATTACGAAAAGAAAGACCAATCCAAAACGGCTGAGTAAGCAAGAAAATAAGAGCCAAAGCAGGAATTTTGAGATTGATTTTTTGAGCTAATTTGAAGGCAAAAAAACCAGAAAAAGCAGCCAAAAGACAATTAAAAAAAGTAACAAAATGAACTCCCAAAAGTGATGGCAAAGCATAAACGAGCTTAAAGCCTGGTTTTTCCCAGTTACTCAATATTCTATTTGGATTAAACCAAAAACGCTTCATCGAAACATAATGAACAGCCTCGTCTTGCTGATAAAATCCTTCTGAAACAAACGAAAAAGCAAAATACAAACACGCTGCAACGAGTGTCAGAATCAAAGCCAGTTTTGTAGAAATAGGCGAAAAAAGAACATTGCTATCCTCTGTCGTAGGTTCTGTTTGCTTTTTTGGAGTTGTTTTTTTTGAATTTACATTTGAAACGGGTTGTGTTTCTTTAGTAGATATTTTTGATTTGGAATTTTTCTTCTTCGCCATTTTGTTTTATCTAATTAGTTTTTCACTCAAAACCCTAAGGGTCTTTAAAGCTCCTTAGGGTTTAAATATATTCCAAAATTACTAAAAAAATCCTTTCTTTATCAGGAATGACAAAAAAAGGATATTCTATTTTAAAACTAAAATCTTAAAGTGAGAGGGGGCATTCTGACAAAGATTTTTTATTTTTTTTATTCTCTGCTAAAATCTAACGTATCAATTCTGTACCCATTAGCAGTAGATTTTACCAAAATATAAACTCTAAATGTATTTCCATTTGTAGCTGTATATTTTCCAATTACATATTTCAACCCTTCTTTTGAAGCTCCTTTATGGATATATTCAAATTGTTTGGCTGGGTTTTTTGTAAAGAAATCTTTCAATACAAATTCGGCTTGAGATTGACTGTAAGTTGCTTTTTGGTCGCCCAATCCTATTTCAATGGCATCGTGGCAAAGTTTGATTAATTCTTTGGTAGAACCTGCACCAATAGCTGTTTTGGCTGTATTTATGACTTCATCTTCTGTTTGTGCAAAAGTTGGAGAAGCCGAAAAAACTCCCCAAACCAATCCAAAAGTTATCCAAAGAAAAAATAGTGCTTTCATAATTGTAAATGTTTTGTAGAGTTTTTTGATAGAATAGTTTATATGATTATTTTGATTTTCTTTTTTCAAAATTGATAACACAAAGATACCATTTATAAGTTCTGATGTAGTAGTTATTTTTTGATAAGTAGAAGAAATAATTTTACTTTTCTACTCTTAATACAAAGATTCGCTAAAATAGTGCCAACAAAAAGAATAAGTACATTCTACTCTATCGTATTGCTAAATCTAACAAAAGTATTTCTATTTGCTGTATGCTGTTTTTTTCAGTAAATAGGACTTTCGCAAATATGTTTTACAACAACATATAGTTTTGTTTTTTCCATAGCGAAGGGTTTGCAAACCCTTCGCTATGGAAAAAACGACCTTTGCACAGAATAAAATTTTGTATGTTTTTACATTTGCGAAAGTCCTAAGTAAAAAGACCTAGTTTTATTTTTAACGCCTTTTAGTAGTTTCATTTTCTTGTATAAGACTAAGTTTTGTGTAAATTAGCCATTTCAAAATCCTATTATTTTTTTGGATATTCAGAATATTCTATATTATTTTTCTAATTTATTTACTGCTGTTATGAAAAAAATCTCTATTGCTTTGTTTGCTCTTGTTTTGATAGCTATGGGTATTTTTGTTGTTTATTATTTTATCAATCAAGAAGAAGACATACAAGAAGATGTAGAATTAGTTTCTCCAAGAATGGACTCGATTATTAAAAAAACGGTAGCTACGGGTTCGATTGTTCCTCTAAAAGAAGTTACTGTAAAGCCTGCCGTTTCTGGGATTATAGACAAAATATTTTTTGAAGCAGGACAAGAAGTAAAAGTAGGCGATGTAATTGCCAAAATAAAAGTCATTCCAAATATGACAAATCTTACCAATGTTCAGAATAATTTGGAACAAGCTCGGCTCACTTTGGATATGCGTGAGCGTGAAATGAAAAGACAAAAACAGCTTTTTGATGATGGTGTAATTGCAGAACGTGAATATATGTCAGCAAAAGACGATTATGATTTAGCAAAAAACCAAGTGAGCGCAGCAGCCGAAAGTTTGATTATTGTCAGAGAAGGAACTTCTAGCCGTTCTTCTAGCACCTTAACACTCGTAAAAGCTACCACAAGTGGAATTATTTTAGATATTCCAGTAAAAGTAGGAGCAAATGTAATCGAAAGTAATACCTTCAATGAAGGAACAACCATTGCAACCATTGCAGATTTGAGCGATATGATTTTTGAAGGAAAAGTAGATGAAGCCGAAGTAGGAAAACTCAAAAAAGGAATGGATTTGGTCTTGACAATCGGCGCAATAGACAATGAAAAATTTGACGCAAAACTAGGTTTTATTGCTCCAAAAGGAATAGAAGAAGAGGGCGCAATCAAATTTCCTATAAAAGCAGATGTAGAATTGAAAGAAAATCAATTTGTACGTGCTGGATATAGTGCCAATGCAGATATTGTGTTGGAAAGAAAAGATAATGTTTTGGTAATTGAAGAAGCGTGGCTACAATCGGCTGACAAAAACAAAGAAAAAGAGGAGAGTAAGAATAAAGAAAAAGGCAATAAAACAGATAAGAAAGAAAACAAAAAAGACTCTAACCAAGATTCTACCCAAGATTCTACCCAAACAGAAAACAAAACTTCAAATCCAAAATCAGATGCCCTTTATGTAGAAGTTCAGACAAGTGATAATGTTTTTGAAAAGCGTTATCTGACCTTAGGACTTTCTGATGGAATAAATATTGAGGTTTTGAAAGGTCTCAAAATGGGAGATAAAATCAAAAAGCCTAATTAATTTTAAGAAAAACAGCCTTTTTATCTACTTCTATTTTTTGAATTAATGATTAACCATTTTTTTGTAGTAATTTGGTAGTCTAATCGTTTTTGTAAAAGAGTAATCAATAAAATACTCAAAAATTCCTTTTTTATTTTGAAGAAAGTCGCCATACATAGTAAAGACATTGCAGAGAGTAAACTTTTTTTTGTAAAACAAATTTTTACAGAATTAGAAAATTATGGAGTAGAGATTGTCATTTCAAAAGATTTTGATAGGCTGCTTCATTCTATTAATTTCCATCCGAATATTGTCGGTACTTTTTCAGCTCCTCATCATCTTTCTGGTGTAGATTTGATGCTTAGTGTAGGTGGAGACGGTACTTTTTTGGAGGCTGCCACCATCGTACAACATCAAAATGTGCCTATTTTAGGAATAAATACAGGACGTTTGGGTTTTTTGGCAACGACTTCAAAAAAGCAAATTCATAGCGCACTAGAAAGTCTAATGGCAGGACATTATACGCTAGATGAACGTATTTTATTAGAATTAGAAGCTGACCGAGATTTATTTAAAGGTATAAATATTGCGCTCAATGAGTTTGCAATTATGAAACGAGATTCTTCTTCTATGATTGTGGTTCATACCTATATTGATGGCGAATATCTCAATTCGTATTGGGCAGATGGTTTGATTGTCGCTACGCCTACGGGTTCGACGGGTTATTCGTTGAGCGTTGGAGGGCCTGTGGTCGTTCCTCAATCGAATAATTTTGTCATTTCTCCTGTCAGTCCTCATAATTTGAATGTACGTCCTTTGATTGTTCCGACAGAAAGTGTAATTGCTTTTGAAATAGAAGGACGCAGCAAAAACTTTTTGGTTTCTTTAGATTCTCGTTCAAGAAAAGTAGATAATACAATCCAAATGGCAGTCCGAAAATGTAATTATACTTGTAAAATGATTCGCTTGGATGGCGATAGTTTCCTCAAAACGTTGCGTGAAAAACTCAACTGGGGAATGGATATTCGTAATTATTTGAATCGATATTAAACGCTGTAACCGTCGTTGAGGCTTTGCCGTCAACGAGGGTTTACTCTTGCCGTTGTCAGTGTCTTACTGACAGTTTAAAATTTACCTACAAACTCAATTATATTTTCCAAAATCTGTTTTCCTTCATTCAAATCTACTTTATTTTTTCTCAAATACTTCAAAGTAAGTTCTAAAAAAGATTTTTGATTGACTTGAAAACCCTTGATTTTATCAAAACCTAATTCTTTTTCAGATTGTAAAAAAGTAGTTTTGTCGTACCAAAGTTTATTCTCTTTCTCAAACCAAATTTTGGAAGACTTTTTAGTTTTGCTTACTTTTTCTTCAAAAATTTCTACAATTTCAAATTCTATTTTAGAATTCGATTCTTTGAGATATTTCTGTAACAAAAACTCTCCTTGATTAGCAAAATGATGAAAATCTTTATAAATCGGAATACGTGGAGCTTCATGTTGCAGCTCTTCTTTGTATTTAGTTTTGAAAAGTTTTCGCTGCCAAACGGCAAAAATATATCCCAAAATGAGTTCATTGGTCATATTCTCTTCTGTCGGAACTACAAAATTATCAGCTTCTTCGCCTTCCAATTTTTGCCAGTAATTTTCTATATACTCAATCGCTTTTTCTGATTGGTTGAAATAATTTCTTAGCGTTTCAAAACTTTCTTTATTTCGTGCAGCTTTATTTTCTAACCTTTCAAAAGTTCGTTTTGTATTTGTAAAAGCTTTTTTGATTTGCTCAAATTGTATGTAAGTATTCGTTTCTGGATTGTACAAATTTTCCCTCAATTCTTTTGTCATTTTGCTTTCATCTTTATCTATTAGGTTAGACAAAGCTCTTAATTCGAAAGCCAATTCTTGATTGACTTGCAAAAACTCAAAATCAGACAAATCAAATAAAGTTTGGATAGCTTCTTCTACTTTTTCGGTTCGTTTTTCGAAAGCTGCTGCGTATCCTCTTCTGAATTTATGAAGGGTGTTTTTTGAAAAATTGATTTTTTTCTTGATTCCATTTTCAGTTTTCTCATAGATATAAAAAGGAAAAATATACGCATTCGGTAAAATTTCATTCACAAAACTAGGAGGAACAGGTTTATTAGTTGCCCAAACTTCGCCTCCGTTTTCTGTATTTGCCCAAAAAATTAAACTATTTTCGCCTTGTTTTCGGTTTGGAAAAAGTTTATCTAAATCATAAAAATTACTTTGCTCATTTTCAAATTCAGCAAAAATACTTTTTTCATAATACCAACACCCTTCCTCAAAAACAGAAATCTGTGTTTGAATTAAATTCTTTTCATCAAATTCTGATAGCTTATTTTCTGTTTTTTGTTGTGTTTTTCCTTCAACTTTTTTATCAATTTTTGACTCAATTACTTCTAAAATATCCTTCTCAAAAAGTGTATTTGCTACCAGTTTGGAAACCAAAACGTTTTTCTTTTTTTCTAATTTACTCTTTTCTTTTTCTTCTGAATTTGTAATTTGTTGATTATGATTTTGAACGAACTTTTTTACTTTGACATTCAGATTATTTTCTTTTTTAGAATTTATATCAGAGTTTAACTGGATAAAATCTTCTATTTTCTGTGTTGGAATAGCTCTAAAATGAGTTTTGAAAATAGAATTTTTATTTCCTTTTGAATTAGTGGCAGAAATTAGTTTATGATATTCTGACAAAATTGGTTTGGGTTTCCACGTATTTTGTAGAAAGTCAGTTTGAAAAGCCGTTGATTTATTTTGCTTTAAGGAATAATAAACACCTTTTTCTAACTCTGTTTTTTTGTAAAAAAGAATGCCTAAATTATTCTCATTTTTAGTTTGATTTTCATAAATTTCAATTCTCTCAAACCATTCCTGCAACAAACGACGAAGAGAAGTAAGCGATTTTTTTTCTATAAAATCATTCTGATTTTCATTGAATGAAACAAACAAAATTCCATTTTCTGAAAGTGATTTGAAGGCATTTTGAATAGACGCAAAAAGCTGTTTTTCTTTTTTGGTTAAAGACTGAAAAAGTAAAATTTCTTTTGTAGAATAAAGATTTTGTTTGTCAGAATCTAAAATAATCAATTCATAATCAGATTGAAAATTTATTTTATTTATGAGTTCAGAATTTTTAGAAAGCCCAAAAATTCCTGCTTGAGAGATTGGTTTCTTTGCTTGAAATGCAAATTGTGAAGTTTCATTTTGAGTAGAAAAAGCTAAAAGTAAATCAGCAAAACTTTCAAAAGCTCCAAAAAGCGTTTTTTTCTTAAATTCTTCACTATTAAATTCTAGTGATTTCAAAATTTGATTATCATTAATCCAAATCTTTTTAGGCTTATTTTCGTTGATTTTTTCTTGAATAATTGAAATAAAATCTAGCTTTGATTTTTCAATTTCACTTAAAAATTCATTAAAAACTCCATAAAAAAGAAGTTCGCTTTCCTTAATCTTATTTTTTTGCGAAAAATCGTTTACAAAACTTTCTATTTCAAGATAAGAAACAGAAATTTTATTTTGAGAATGAGTTTTATGAGAATTGTTATAAAAACTATTTAGAAAATTAGTCAATGATTTTAAAGTTTCTTGTCTTTGAAAGAATGATTTTTTAAAATTACTTTTATCATAAATAATTTTCCAAAACTCAAAAACAGTAATCCACTCAGAAAGCAAATAAACTGAATGTCCACCTTCTTCCAAAAGCTGAATAATGGGTTGTAAATCTTCTTTTTGTTTTGCAGAAAACCCTTTTCGAAACTGATTTTCAATTTCTTTTTTTCGTTCTACAAAATCTTTTTTAACTTGCTCTAAAAGTGGATTTATGTTTTGATGAAAATCTATTGAAAGATTATTTAATTCTTCTAAAAAAACTATTTCTTCTTTGTTAAGCTGCTCATAATCAGATATTAAAATGGATTTTTGCTGAATGGAAATAATTTTAAAAGTATCTTTTTCTGCTTCAATTTTTGCCCAAATTATATTTTTATTATCCCAAATTTGAAACTGTGTAGTCGAAAACTGCACTAAATTTAGCGAAGGAAAATAAGTTTTGAAGAAGGTAAATAATTGAAGATTCATTTTAGGATTTTAATGTATCACAGACTTCCTAGTCTGTGTAAAAATGAAAGCAAATTATTAAAGAAAACTACTTTGGTTCAGACTAGAAAGTCTGAAATAGGTATATTTTGCAGCTTGATTTACTTAAACTTATCGCTTGTAAAAGTGTTTGTTATCCGAATAAAATTGCAGCTCTAGTAAAAAAATCAAACAAAATTAACTTATTTTTCTTATAACTGTCTATTTGTCAGTCAGTGAAACAACGGCTTTATTTTAGTAAAAATAGCCATAAGTAACAAGACAAAAAAGAAATTATTTAACTTATATACAAAACCATTTTTATATGTTTGACCACAAGAAATTTCATAACACCGAATTTTACAAACACGCTCACAAAGCACAAGGCATTCCTACGACTACTTTAGAGGGTTATGCTCGTCAAAGTATCACTAATCTTACTCCGTATATTATCGAAGAACGTCAGTTAAATGTTGCTCAAATGGACGTTTTCTCTCGTTTGATGATGGACAGAATTATCTTTTTGGGAGTTGGTATCGACGACCAAGTAGCTAATATCGTAACAGCTCAACTTCTATTTTTAGAGTCTGCTGACAATGAAAAAGACGTTTTGATGTATCTTAATAGCCCTGGAGGTTCTGTTTATGCAGGTTTGGGTATTTATGACACTATGCAATATATTCGTCCTGATGTAGCTACACTTTGTACAGGTTTGGCTGCTTCAATGGGTGCTGTTTTATTAACTGCTGGACAAAAAGGAAAACGTACTGCTCTTCCTCACGCTCGTATTATGATTCACCAACCATTAGGAGGAATTCAGGGACAAGCATCGGATATCGAAATTACGGCAAAACAAATTTTGTTAGTAAAAAGAGAATTAACGCAGATTTTGGCTGACCATAGCGAAAAAGATTACGAAACGTTAGAAAGAGATTGCGACCGTGATTATTGGATGATTGCTCAAGAAGCGAAAGAATACGGCTTAATAGACGAAGTTTTGGCTCGTAAAGACAGATAATTTTTGAATTATGTCGTTACGGCAAGTTTTAGAAAATCTTTAAAAGCATTATATTCTATATTTTTTAGAATGTAATGCTTTTTTTATTGAAATTAATCCTCAAAAACAACGTCATTATAAATATCTCTCAAAGAAATAGACAATGTTTCCGTTTCAGAAATAGCTAATTCAAGGTTATTTTCTACCCCTTCGATGCTACGAATATTCCAAAGAGAAGTCGGACTTTGACGAGAAAAAACATCTATTTTTACTTCTGTTTGTTCTATCAAAACATAATGACGTAACGAACGAACTTGTCTATAATAGCCAAATTTAGTTCCTCTATCATATCCTTGCGTAGATTTTGATAATACTTCTATAATCACAACAGGATTTGTAAAGGCATCTTTAAGGTTTTCTGCTTTTTGCTGTTCCCCACAGATAATCATAGCATCTGGATAAACATATCTATTATTGTCTTCTAAATACAGTTTCGTTTCACTATTTTTTATTTTACAATTTTTCCCTTTTAAGGATACATATATCTCAGCCGAAATATTCATTGTAATCGTATTATGATTATCAGTCCCTCCTGCCATTGCATAAACCTGTCCGTCATGAAACTCATGTTTTTGGTCGGTATCTTGTTCTAATTTTACATATTCCTCTACTGTAAGTTTAGAATTATAGTTTTTATCTGGTTGTGGTTGCATAATTTTTTATGGTTAGTAGAAATTGCCTTAACTTAGTACGAATTAAATCTTAGTATTGTTTATCAAAATGATGCACTGAAAAATGTAATGCTTTTTTTAGGTTAATTCAAAAATGAATTTGATTTTTTAAAAAACACTCCATTATTTTTTATATTTTTGTTAAACCAGTAAAATTATAACCTATTAATTAGAAAAAATTATGGAAACACTACAAAGAGATAAAATAGAAGCAGAAATTAGAGAAAAACAAAAAATGATAAATTATGATACAAAAGAATTTACTATTTCTCATTTCGTTTCTAAATATAAAAAAAATGAAATTTATATTCCTCCTTATCAAAATTTACTAATTTGGGATATACAAAGTCAATCTAAATTTATAGAATCTGTACTTTTAGGGTTGCCTATTTCTAATATATTTGTAGCAGATATGGGAAATGACAAATTAGAAATAATTGATGGTTCGAACAGACTTCAGACTTTAGCATTTTTTACAGATAACATATTCAAACTTACTAATTTAAAGGTCTTAAAAAATGCAAATGATTGTTATTTTGATGACTTACCTGTCTATACACAACGCAAATTTTTAAATACTGCTCTTAGAATAATTTTACTCTCAGAACATAGCAATAATGAAATGCGACGTATGCTTTTTGAAAGATTGAATACAAAAAACAGTCTATTCTCAAAAATGGAATATAGATTAAATACAAATTTAGGAGAATTTACTTCTTTTATAGTAGAATATAGCCAAAACCCTGTCTTTGATGAAGTAATTCCATTTCTTAAAAAACAATCTAAAAATAATATAGAAAACTTAATTCTGAAATTTTTTGCTTATTCAGATAATTATTTAAAGTTCAAAGGAAATACTAATAAATTTTTAGACAATTATTTAAAACATAAAAATGAAAACGGCTTCGATAAAAAAATATATAAAGAGAGATTAAATAATACAATAAAATTTACACAAAAGTATATCATTAATGACTTAAACTATACAAATTATGAAAAATCATTTAAAATCCCTTTTTACGCTTTACTTGTAAGTGTAGATTTAGCTTTACAACAAAATCCTAATTTAAAACTTACAACCTTGAATAGTGACGAATTAAAACAAGTAATAAAATCTACTAGTTTATCTAAAGGTATTATTCGCATAATAAAACTTATCAGAGACAGTTTATTAAATAATCAATAAAAAATATGAATTTTTTAGAAGACTATACAAATAGAGTCCAAGAAATAGATGACTATTTTGAGTTTGTATTTATTATAGATAAGTCTAAAGCTATAAATTTAGAGAATCCTATTTTTAAAAATGACACCATTTTAAATAATACAGGTTTTTCTCATTTAAAACAAATAACAAATTACACTATTAATAATGAACTAAAAAAAACACTTAAAGCAAACGCATATTTGCTCCTCTACAATTTGATAGAGGGTTCTATGACAGCAGGAATTGATGCCATTTTTTTAGCTATAAATAGTTCTGAATTAAAAATAAATTTTTTGAAGGAAAATATAAGAGAACTATATTTAGACTATTCTATGACTAGAAGCGATGAGAATACAGACTTGAAGGCAAGAGATAGAAAGAGTTTAGGGTAAACGCACGAAAAAAAAATTGTACTCGTTTAAAGCAAATCAAGCTAGTTTTTAACTTTGTAAATTGAATTTACTCTGATAATTAAAGTCTGTTTAAACACACTGAAAGCAGTATA
>Ga0100402_1005517_pt1 | contig 12877 bp, 16 predicted proteins | sample CryGeyme20150102_FD_80419 | JGI IMG/M metagenome (GOLD analysis project Ga0100402, IMG submission 80419) | Groundwater microbial communities from Crystal Geyser aquifers in Utah, USA - Crystal Geyser metaG 2015-0102 | ecosystem: Environmental > Aquatic > Deep subsurface > Groundwater | place...
TTATGGGTTAACCTTCCTAATGATAAAAAAATGAATGTTCCTTCTTATCAAGAAGCTGAAGATAAAAATATTCCAATCTTTGAAGAGGAGAATATATGGGTAAAAGTAATAGCAGGAAATTATGGAGGTAAAACTGGACCATGTAAATCAAACTCAGGAAATATTTCTTATTTTGATGTTAAGTTAAATAAAGGAAAATCAATTGATATTAATATTGGAAACAAAACCAATGGAATGATTTTTAATTTTAGTAAAGGATTACTTGAAATAGGTAATAAAAAGTTATTAGAAGGGCAAGCAGGAGTATTTATCGATAGTGATGAAGGTGATACTATTCAAGTAAAAGAAGGAAAAAACGACGAAGCAAGATTTATAATATTTTTCGGAGAACCTATAGGAGAGCCGATAGTTAAATACGGTCCTTTTGTTATGTGTAAAAATGAAGATATACAAAAAACAATTGATGATTATAAGAAAGGAAAAAACGGATTTGAAAATTCAACAAAGTGGAAATCAAAAAGAGGAAATCAAATATAAAATGATATAAAAAGATATATTTGTTGTTAGTGAACAACAATATTATAAATAAATTAAGTATTAACTTTAAGAATTAAACCTTTAATCTTAATGCAATACAAATATAATTCAATTAAGCAAAGTATTTAATATTTAATTAATTAATAATTTACAAATCAACAAAATAACTAACTAAATATTATAATCAAAACAAATAAGAAAATATATAATATAGTTTAAAATTGAATTTATTAAAAAATTATAATGCTTAATCTAACTATAAACTTTTAATTGCAAATTAATCGCAATTTAATGCAAATTATTCAAAAAAATTATACTCCAGAGAGTCCTCCTGAAGCAACTTCTCCAGCTTTTGTTGTAGCTTTCATAATAATTGTTCCTCCTAAGTTTTTAACTTTGCTTTGTTGTTCTATTTTAAAATTATATTAGTAATTTAGTAAGTTAGTTATTTATAAATATAACTAATACCTTTTGAACATCTGAAATATCCGTATAAATTTATTCCTGAGAAAGCTAAACATATTAAGGCAATGATAGCCCAAATCCATTTAAATGTAATTACATCCCAGACAAATAAGACAATCCAAATAAAAGGAGCAGCCCAGGTTGAATACCAAAATACTTTTGAGTCAACATTTCCTTCTTTATCTAAAATTAAAAATAAGATTATTAAAGATAAGAAACTAATATACTTTCATTTTTGCTTTCATAAATCCAAACCTCATTGCCATCAGGTTTAACCTCATTCCACCATCTTAAACCTACTAATACTCTTCCTGATATATTTTTGCAAATCCAAAAGTCAAATGATGAAAGTAAAATAACAATTAAATAAACCATAGCGTCGTTTGGAATAAAAACATTAAGTAATATAAACCTAAAAATTATTAAAATGTATTTACGCTAAAATTGAACAAACTTTAAAGCCTAATGTAAATAAACAAACGACTGGATGATTTGCTTCGGTTAAAAAATTTTGGACTGATCCTGTTTGGTTAGCTTGTGGGGCATTTGCATTCTCTTCGGGTTTTGGTTGAACTGCTTTATTATCTGTATTTGAATTTGGATTTGTTTGCATTGCAACATTAAAATTTAACTATTTATATTAATAAGTTATATGTTGAAAACTTACATCTTGATTATTAGCCATTAATTTTATTAATTTATATAAAAGAAATTTTAAATTAATTTTAATAATATTAGTTGTTAATTTTAGTTATAATAAAGTTTATAATAGAAGTTCATATTGCTTATAATAATATTATAATAACGAAATGATAAAGTGCAAATATTTTTATTTCTTTTGTTATTTGTATTAATTACAAAATTATATATGAAATCAAGATTGAATAATATAAGTCGAGTTTGTTAATAACTAATCATAATATTTATGGTATTACTACAATATTTAATCTTGGGGTTTATACCCAACAACTCTTTGTAATGACTTTGCCATTGTATTTCTTCTATTTAAAAAGTGTCTTCTATTTAATGCATGTCTTACTTTCTGTTTTACTCTATGGGCAACTCTTTTAAAGTCAACTCTTTCGTGATTTAATACTTTTTTAACCATTTTATCCATTTCTCTAGTGTCTTCTGATTTGCCCATTAGATTTTTAGCATCAATAATATGTTCTATAATACTTTCTTCTTTTCTTTTATCTTCGTGGCATTCAGTCATAGAGCAAAATCCTGCTCTGAAACAAGCGTCACATTTACCAATAGTATCACTTATGAATGCGTTAAATTTACCACCGGGTCTACTCCATTCATCCATAACTTTAACGCAAGTTGATCTACAGTGAGCAAATTTGTGACATACAACTTGGTGTTGGAATTTTAACTCGTAAATTGTTTTTTGGCATGTATGGCAAGAGTGAACTTTATCACAACTACTTTCAATACTACTTGTACTAGTAATAGTATAAGCAAATGTAAATAATGAGAATATGAATATGATAACTAATAACTTCATTTATATTATAATTATTTAAATATTAAGAATAATACAAACATTAATTTGATAATTTGATAAAAATTATTTTAATAAATAAGAATATAAGAATATAAGAATACTAAGTTCAAATAAGTTTGTATTATTAAATAATAATCGATTATTATTAATAATAATATCTATTTGAATTAACCAACTCAAGTCGAGTTGATTAATTAAATTTACCCTTGTTTTTCCATTTCTTTATTCATTTCCTCCTCTTTTTTCTTGTCTTGTTCTTGGAGATATAAATCTCTTTGTCGTAATTTTTCTTGCATTTTCTTGAATGCTTCTTCATCATCGAAGTCAACATTGAGATAGTCCTCATCAGGTATAGCTATAAATTAAAAGATTAAATTTACATCTAGATGAACAAGTTTTAGGAGACATTCTGATGATATTTTGTCTAAGCTTCTTTAAGTCATCAATTTTATCTGCAAAGATAATATTCATAGTTTTCTCAGTTCTATATTTTAATTTTGTCTTAATATTTAATTAATACTCTTTTGCTTCTTGCTTTGCAAGTTGTAAAAATTCGTTCTTTCCACTTTTCTTCAATAGTCCTCCAAAGATATTACTTTTTTGATCTATTTTAACTTTGCTCTTAATAGTGTTAGACTCTTGTTCTAAAGTCTGTGTTCTTTGATCTCGTTTAAGAAGTTCAAGTTCTAAACCGCTATTTTCCTATTATATTATTATATAACATACATTCTGCAACTTAGAAATTGTAGTCTTAAGAACATTCATCTCAGCTTTAAGCTCTTTTATTTTAGTCTCGTGGTCTGACTTTAACTTTCTATAATAAAGTTATTAATTTATTATATTAGTATTAGTAAATTATACTGAAGTTCCTTATCACTTATTGTTAGATTTTGCTTATCCTTTAATTCCCTTTCTAAGTCGTCAAGTTTATTTGAAAGTAATTTTTGATCGTCGAGGCTCTCATTTCTTTCTTTTTTGAATTTTTCACATTGAAGGTTTAGTTCATCTATTTTAAAATTGTAAACGTCATTCTTTTGATCAGATTCATTTACTTTGGAAATTAAATCTTCTACTTTTTTTGAATATCTTTCTAGTTCGGCGTTCAGTTTTTCGATTGTTACTTTTCTTTCATTTTTTTTCTTTTCTAAAATTAAAAAGTAATGAGTATATTTTATAAGTTAAATAAGGTTTTATAGTGATATAATGTTAAAAGATTTAATTATTATTACTATATTTCTCTAGTTTCTCGTTCAAATAAGCTTCTGTTTCTGAGTTCAGATTTACTAATTCTTGCTTACTTTCGTTCTCAGAAGTTAGCTCTTTTACTTGATCTCTGAGTTCCATAATAATTCTTTCTTTTTCGTCGATTACTTGTTGATATTTAAGGTTTAATTCCTTTTCTTTGTCGACTATTTGTTTTTGAACCTCTTCATCAACGACATGATCATTTTTTAAATCGTTAGCAGATTGAAGTTCGTATATTTTAGAACTAGATGAAAATAGTAAGTTATCATATTTTGCTCTTAATTCGCAGTATTTAAGAATCATTTCTTCCTCGTCTAGATTTAGTAATGAAACTCTTTTTCTTATCTTTATATTTCCCTTTGATGAAGATTCATTTGAAGGCTTTGATGATTCAATAGTTACACTTTCAAGTTTAGTATCATCACTTTTATTTCCTTCTGATTCATCATTTCCTATAAATGAAAGTACTCTTTTATCAGTAATAATATGAATTGGAAGATTTGATTGTTTAAGATCTCCTCTTAAAATTAAAATTTCAGATTTTAGAGCATCTGTTAGGTATTTGTATTCTTTTACTCCCATTTCTACATTTTGTCTAACTTCATTTTTAATTCTTTTTGCTCTTTGAGCAAATCCAAAGGTTCCAATAGTATCATCACAATATCTTACTTTTCTCGATGCACTATTAAATTAATAAAAATAAATACGTGCAAAGAAGTGTTGTTAAAGAATTTCCTCCCAAGGAGTCTTTTAACAATCTTGTTAATTTAGAATCTTTAAATGGGATATAATGATTTTCTCCCGGTGTGGTTAAAGCCATGAATACCATATTTAAACTTGTTAGGGAAAGATTAATTTTAATAGCTTCTTTAGCTCTTTCTCCAGTTGCTCCTGTGTTTCTTTGCTTTATTTTTTTTAAAGTAAATATAACAATTTACTTTTTCAGAACCAGCTAAATCTATTAAATTTAGTTTTGACTTCTTTTTCTGACCTTCAACACTTTTAGATTCAGTTTCTATAACTAATATAGTATGTGATCTACTTGATCTTGCGTTTTGTTTTGTTCCTCCTGTTGTTTTGTTTTTAGTTCCAATCGAAATAACTTTAAAGATATCCTTAGTTAAAAGGATTAAGACTTACTTCTGGTGATTTACAAACATTTTTTTGTTTCCCAACAACTTCAACATTTCCATCAGGGTATTCTTTAATTTTTAATCTTTCTTTTAAGTTAAGTAAACACATAATTTCTTCCATATAAATTTCTACATAAGAACAAGTTACTGTATATTCATAACCTTCTGCAACAAAATTATTTATCATTTCAAACATTTGAACTGTTGCTCTTGGGATTGTTCCGAATAAACTTTGAATATTTGGTGGAATAGATTGAAAATCTAATGCAAGCTGATCATTAATTTCATCGGGACCAACCATAGAAAATGTTTTTCCAGATCCTGATTGACCATATGCAAAAATGGTAGCGTTAAAACCATTCATAAAATCATTAATTGTATCTCTTCCAAGTCTTTCGTATGCTTCCTCTTGAGTTGTATCAGGAGTTAATACTGCATCATAAACAAAAGTTTTATCTCTTATTTTTATGGTATTTTCTTCAGGAAGAATTTCCCAATCTTCAAAAGGATCATCTTGACCATCTAAACTAACTGGTTTTTCAAATCGAAAACGACATACAACTTTAACATATTTAGCTGACATTTATATTAGTAAAATCAATTAATGGATGTAATAAACTAAGTTTCTAAATCCTAATTAATTTTTATAATAAAACTTCAACACATAGTTAATTATTTCTAACTAAAATAACTATATTAGTAATAACAAAATCAATAATAAAAATAATCATTTAAAGAATCAATAATTAATTAATATATAATTATCCACGTATGAGAATTTATATTATTTTAAATATAAATGTCTCAAACTATTTCCACTTTCGAAAGTGAGCACTCAGGATTAGTTGTATTACATTCTTCAATAAAATATATTAGCATGATGTTCAATATGATTATTACGGTAAAAAAATTGCAACTGCTGGATCAGATGGTCATATTAATATATTTGATTCATCAACTGATGAACCTAAGAAAATTTCAGAAATAAGTAAAGCGTAATAATATAATTAATAAAATAAGACATGAAGGATCAATTTGGCAATTGACATGGGCACATCCTAGATTTGGATGCTTACTTGCTTCATGTGGTTTTGATCGTAAATTATGTATTTGGAAAGACTTTGGACAAGGTAAATGGGAAAAAGTATACAATTATGAAAATCATAAAAATTCAATAAATTCATTGGCATTCGCACCTAATGAATTTGGCTTAATATTATTATGTGGTTCATCAGATGGGTTCTTTTCATTACATGAATTTAAAAGTAAATATATTTATATAGATTTTATACATTATATAGGTTATGTTTATTGTGTTTAATGTTTATTTTTGTTTCTTTATTTCGTTAATAAATTATAGACGACCAATGGAATAATTTAATGCTTGAAGGAAATAAAGGAGGTATTAATTCTGTAAGTTGGGCTCCTTCGATTTGTCCTACCAATAATGTACAAAATTTAATTAATGTTAAGGAAGATAATAGTTCAAATGGTAATCTTGCCCCTATTCGTTTTGTAACAGGGGGATGTGATAACAATATAAATTTATGGACAATAAATAATAATTATAACGATGACATCAGTAAGGGCAAGTTATCAAAAGAGACTTTAGGCTCACATGATGACTGGGTAAGAGATGTTGCTTGGCTTAACTTCCCTGGATATACTAATGATATTATAGCAAGCGCAGGTGAAGACGAAAGAGTATATTTATGGACAAAAAATAAAGACAAAACATGGGAGAAGAAGTTACTTAATGAATTTGGAACCCCAGTATGGAGAGTTAGCTGGAGTCAGTGCGGTAGTTATCTTGCTGTTACAGCAGGGGATAATTGTACCTATTTATATAAAGTAGATAATTTAATATAAATATAAGGAAAACTTTGATAAAGAGTGGGAATTAGTTTCAAGAATGAATAATGAAGGAACAATGGAAAATTTAGGAGAAAATTAGTTTAATTAAAGATGATTTATATAAATTGATAAAGTTTAATAGTTATTAGTTTATTGTTATCAGTTTATAGTTTAAAAGTTTAAAAGTTTTTAGTTTTATAGTAAATAGAAATTGAAAAATAATTCATTAAGTATATATACAAAATAAGTTTATATATTATTTTTAATTAATTTTATTATAAAGAATAAATAATTTATAAAATCATACATAATCAATAATTCATCCTTATCCTCAACTCCATTAATTAGTAAATCCTATTAACTTTAAAATCCTCTTGTACCAGTATTATAATTATTTTGTGTTCTATTCTGCTGCTGATTCTGATTGGGTTCAGGCACTCCCTTAAAAGACAAATTATTAAAAGGCTTTGAATTATTATAATTAGTATTTTGAACTAAAGGAGTTTGAGTCCGGGCAACTTGCATACTTTGTGAACCTTGTGAGCCATAATTATTATAATTATTTTGTTGCTGTATATCATTAAACTTATTGTAGTTCATTTGGAAACTTCCATTTTTTGATCTACTAAAATTAGGATCTTGGTTATTTGAATAATAATCATTATTATACGGAGTTTGAGCCTTATTAGAATTAGTTGGAATTGGTTGTATATTTTCTCTATTTTGATTAATTAGATTATAATTATAATTTTGGGGTATGCTTGGAGGTCGACCTGATACATTATTTACATTATTTTGATTATTTACATTATTTTGATTATATGGAGTGATTGGATTTCTTTGTTGTTGAGGGTTTATACTGCTTAATTTATTTTGCATTTGATTCTCGTATTGTGGAGTAGATTGGCTTCTTTGATAACCTATATTATTCTGAATAGGGACTTGACCTATTTGACCTTGATTCATTTGATTATCATAGAGTGGTGTTCTTTGACCACTTCTTTGATTAGGTATATTAGATATATTATTTTGCATTTGGTAATCGTATATAGGAGTTCTTTGTCCACTTCTTTGGTTTGGTATATTATTTTGCATTGGGACTTGACCTATTTGTCCTTGATTAATTTGACTAATTTGATTATCGTAAAGAGGAGTTCTTTGGCCGCTTCTTTGTTGATCGTATATTGGAGTTCTTCCTTGATTTTGCATTTGATTATTGTGATTATTATCATATTGAGGTGTTCTTTCACCACTTCTTAATTTATTCTGTAATTGCCCTTGATTATCGTACTGTGGTGTTCTTTGTCCATCTCTTTGATTAGGAATATTATTTTGCATTTGATTATCGTACTGTGGTGTTCTTTGTCCATCTCTTTGATTAGGAATATTATTTTGCATTTGATTATCATATTGAGGTGTTCTTTGCCCATCTCTTTGATTTGGTATATTATTCATGTTATTTTTCATTTGATTATCATACTGTGGGGTTCTCTGTCCACTTCTTGGATCTCTAATATTATTTTGCAATTGTGTTTGATTATCATACTGTGGGGTACGTTGTCCTCCTCTTTGATTTGGTACATTACTTTCATTATTATCGTACTGTGAAATGGGATTAACAAGAGGAGTTTTTATCTTCTGCCCATACACATTATTAACATTATTAGCATTATTAACATTATTAACATTATTACTCATATCATTAATATACGGCGTTCTAATCTTCTGATTTGGGATATCATTATTAACACTCGGAGTTTTTACTTGCTTATTATACGGATATTGTGGTTGATTACTTATATTACCTCTATTATTGTTATTATTACTATTGCTGTTATTATCAATTGGGTTGTATTGACTATTAGGATTATATTGATTATTTTCCAATATTATTTTTCTTCGCTCGTTTGCTTTCTTTTGTCTCTTTTCTTCCCAAAAATAATCTCTCTTACCACTATTGTTTGAATAGTTAATAATATTCTCTCTTCCAACGTTTACATTATTACTGTCTACTTTAACATTTGTATTCGTATTCGGTGTAGAGTTTTTAATATTCGGATTGTGTGTATTATTATTGTTTTGAGTATTAGGAGTTGGAATACCACTTTTACCTTTGCCTTGGGCAGAAATTAACTTTGATCGTGACTCAGCTGAATCTTGTTGTATTAAATATTCGAATTTCATTCTTTCTTCTTTAGTTGCAATTTTTAAATTCATTATTTATAGTTATATTATAACATTTAAAAGCAATTAAATTAATAATAAAATTAATGAAATTAATAAAATTAAGTATAACTTATAAAACAAACTATACATAAAATACAAAATAAACAAAAACACATAAAATATACAAAACTCACTTATTAACAGATAAATAAAGTAAATTAAAGTATTATTATATATAAAATTATAACATAAAACATTTAAACTTATTTCTTTCAGGAAAGTTCTTTCTTTGAATAAATTCATTAATATCTTCTAATTCATACCTCGTGAATACTTTTGCTTTCGTAAGAAGTAAATCAAATGTATTATTGTTATTATTTTTTATCTCTTCTTTTTCATCTGATTTTATATAATTTTCTTTATTAAGAAATTTATTTTTCTTATAAATTGAGAATTTCTGATATATAAATTGGTAATGATCATAGTTATTTTGGTCGTTTGATGTTATTTCCATATCTTCTAAGCAATAAAATATTTTATTTTCATTTTTGAATTTTTGAAGTGCGCTTTGGTCACCTTTGTAAATTAAGTTATCGACTAAGGTAAGTAGGTTGTCTCCGTCACTTTGGTTAAATATTAAAAAGAAAGAGATGCGACCGTCTATGTTATTATATAAATTAAAGATTTATAGACTTACAAAGTTTAGGATATAGATCTTTGATTAGATTATTATAATATCCATTTCTTCCTAATAAAAATATCCTTCCTTCTATCCTATGTATAATATACGCAATGTCTATATTTTCATTGATTGGTTTGTAATTACTTAAATTATCTTTCGACTAAATATTTATACAATTTCTATACCATTTTAAAATGCTTAAACTTAATTTTAATCGAAGAGTTAGAGACATTATTTAAAATACTCTCTATATATTTCTCCACATCTTGTATTAAATCTGACCTTAATGAGAACAATCCAACAACAATTTCCTTTATATAGCTAACTGTAATCGAATTTGTGTGGAAGTAAATAGAATCCTAAATATATTATAAAAACATTTAGGGAAATAGTACTAAAACTATATTACCTTGTCAGTAAAGCCTACTTCACTCTCGCAGTTTAGACATATATAAATAGTTATATATCCAATATATTCAAGTTCCTTATATTGTTCTGAAAAGTTTGTATTTACTACACTATAATTTTATTGATGTTTTACGTTGTGATCTTTAAGATGTATTTTGATTCCGTTGTTATGTTGAGACTATCTATTAATTACTTTAATTTGGAATAAATACTACCTTCTATTGCCAATATATTATTACAAAGTTTGCAATATATAAAACAATTGCTATCTTTTACTATATCATCTTTATAATTTTTATAATTATCTTCTTCTATCATCTTAGTAAAGTCTGTTGACGATTTATTACTCAAATATTTTTCATCCTCTCCATTGTAGTTTTCCATTATCGCCATCATTGTGACATCGTTTGATTCTGGCTTAACTGTTTCCTTAGAGATGAAATTATTTGATTTTATTTCAAAGTTATTAATTATTATTCGTTGCATTACGCTATTACTTGGATCAATGTTTTCCTCTACATTAGGATCCATATTAATAATTATTTAAATTCTTTTAATTATAATATATATTTTTATAATGAGTCATATTAATATTAATAATATTATTACTAAATACTAACATTAAGATAAACTTTGAAGTAATATAGGCTTATTAATAAATGTTATTCGTTATTAGTTATTAAATAAAATTTATTAAGCTGTTGTTTATTTTTTATGTATTAGTTTTTTATTTCTTTTTGTTATTTAGTTTCGTCTCATCGTTTGTATTGCTATCATTACGTTTGCTATTTTCATTTATTATATCTTCAGACTCAGCACTTGCAGTAGTTGTATTAACACTTTCACTCATACTTCCACTAGCTTTAGATGCTTTTTTCTCAAGTCTCAATTTTTTCTTTTCTATTCTTTTCATTTTATTATCATCTACTACCTCAACTTTTTGTTTTTGCTTTATAGTCTTTATTTCTGTGTCTAATTTCTTTTTAAAGTCTTTATAGCTTTCTTTAGTTTTTGATTTTTCTTCCTTTAGTACATCGTTTACTTTTTCATCTAATAATTTATTATCAAAAGTATCTTTGTCAAATATATCAAGTTCATCTTTAGTAATTTTAGTTTGGGTGGGTTTAGATTTTCCTCCGAGTAATTCGCTGGATATGCTTTTTGAATCTACTCCTTTAAGACTTTTTTCAATTTCTTTAGCAGTGTTAATATTAAGAGTTTTTCCTTCCTTTAGTTTATTCTCAGTTTTTGTCATACGTATCTTTTTTTCTGGGTCATCTTTGAAAGGTTCAAGCAATTCTAATAATTCTTCAACCCTTTTTAATGGTTTTTCTAAATTGGTAGATAGTTTCTTGCAGAAAAATTTAATTTGTATAAGTGTTGACCATAAAGTATTGGCTTCTTCATAATTTAAAAAGTAGTCTTCGACTGCTCTTAGCATGTGATCGTCCCAAAAAGCTAAGTCAGACTAAATATAGTAAATAAGTTATAAAAATTATGAGTTATGTGTAAAATATGTGATTGAAAGTATTGTAAATATAAGATTATACCTGGTATCTTTGTTTTGCTAACATTTTTAAAGCTTTAATATACAATTCAAATTTCATATTTCCAGCTCTTTGTTCTAACCTTTTACAGAAAAAGCTTCTAAATAGTCTTTCTGAACATAACCCTTTATTAAGTGTTATTTTCATAATTCTAATTAATTCAAAATCTCCAAGTTTATTTACATGAAGAGGTAAAAATGTTACTACTTTAGCAACTAAATCCTTAGAGTTATTATAATTTGATGTAAAAAGGTCAACAACAGTTGAGATTTTTGAATGATCAAGTTGGTGTAAAAGTCTATCAATATTAAACCCAATATCTTTCCATATATCAACATCACGAATTTCTAATCGATTTAACGCTTTCATGAAAGTTATTGTGTGTTTTAACTAAGTAATTAATGAAAATAGTATAAAATATATAAAAATAGTATAAAACTCACACTCATGCTTTTTATCTTATTAATGACTAATTTTAAAGCGTTTTTGAAGTAAGGATTCGTCACCCATGGAAAATTTGCTATAGATATAATTAGTTAATGATTTGAATATAATAAATAGTGTTATATAATATAATTTTTTTACTTACACAAATGTTTATTTTCTTCCAAAGTTGCTCTTTTTGAAAATTCATTAATGGCGTTAACTAATTCAGAGTCCCTCAAATATTGGGCATTTTGCATATTTAATAAGATTTCGTTACCAGACATTTTGTTAAAGTTCATAAAATCATGCTGGGGTGGACTGAATAGTTATATCGTTATATTGTTATTGAGATATATAGTTATATATTAAGAATTATTAAGTATTAATAGTATTGTTTATAGTAAAGTTATGTAATTTACGCTTCTTCTTTGATTTTAAGAGCTACTCTTTGAAGACGATACTTAAGCTTTATTTTATTTTTTGGAGGTGCACCGAATTCAGGAACGTCTAATACCTTAATTCGTGTATTAATAATATTTTGTGAGTTAGAGCTTTTTATAAAATGTCTTGTTTTTGTTGCGAAGTTAAATTTATCAACCATAGAAATTATAGAAACTCTTTGGAAAGATGATTGTAAGTGTAATGATGATTTAGTTGATATTCTTTTAAAAAGAATATTCATTATTAATTAATATTATTAATATTATAAAATAAATTAATAGTTTTATTTTGTTGTGTTTAATAACTAATATGTTAATAAGAACTAATATATTAAATTGGGGATTGGGGATTGGGGATTGGGGATTGCCCAAACCCCAATCCCCAATCCCCAATCCCCAAAAATAATAAATACTACAATAATTGTGTTAAAATATTTTTAATAAGATTTAAATTAATTATTAAA
>Ga0100402_1005522_pt1 | contig 12870 bp, 12 predicted proteins | sample CryGeyme20150102_FD_80419 | JGI IMG/M metagenome (GOLD analysis project Ga0100402, IMG submission 80419) | Groundwater microbial communities from Crystal Geyser aquifers in Utah, USA - Crystal Geyser metaG 2015-0102 | ecosystem: Environmental > Aquatic > Deep subsurface > Groundwater | place...
ACTAATAATCACGGTAGCAAGTACTCCTTCAGTCTGGAGCCAACAGATGCCACCATGCGAGAGTGTGGCATCAAGAGCAGAGTAAACAATTTCTAATGCAGAACACCTTCAGCGGTGATCTATAGGAAATGGGAGTGATCAAGTAACAAGCCCTATACAATAACCTTCCCGCAAACGAAAAGGAATACTTCAAATCTGACAAGTAACTTCTGTTAAGATTTTTTTACCTTTTCGTGGGAAAGATGAAGGATGTGCTCAAGCAAAATAGAAACATAGAGATTAATATGGAACGCTTTGGAGTAATCAAGCTGTTTGAAAAAGTATTCATGTTTGATGGCTGGCAGTTTAATGACAAGGTCTTTAGCCCTAGCTGTAAATACAAAAGAGTTCAGGTCAAGGAAAATAATTCCAGAGATACCTCTTCCAAAATGACCACCAAATTCTTTGATTCCATCAACGAGCACAAATCTCCATCTCAGATCAAAAAGCGTCCATACTTTCATCAGCTTATTGTCGAGAACGAACCTGCCAACACCAGAATCCACAATGACCTTCTTGGAGCAGGACTTGACCCTTTGACTTGCAATATCAGTCATTCCAAACTTATCGACAACACTCATGAGCTCCTGGCAAAGGAATTCAATCGACCTGAGCCTTCGGATAAAAGATATCCTTGTGTGATAGACAAATTTTCAAGAACAAAAGGCACCCAGCTTACAGGTGTCAAGGTTGGAAACACAATCGTCGTTCGTATCGGCAGTAATTACAGCCCTTCTGCTCGAAACTATTATCTGGACATTACAACAAAATGCATTGAGCTCAAGACTTCATAGGTCAGAATAAAGCTGGACAGCAACAAGCAAAGGGGAATTTTACCAGCCTCAGAAGATGAGGAATACTAATTTGTCATGGGAAGTAGTAAAAAACAACTGGAAAGCCGAGTATAGCTCAGAAAATAGATATATCGAAGATACTGTTAATACTACAAGCATCTGATTCCCAATGAATGTGTGGCTGGAATCAAGAAGGAGTCAGTTTAAAAAATAATACAACAGGTCAAAAGTTTGGTGAGGAGTTTAGGAAGGTAAAATGGATCTCCCCTAATCAACAGATTGATGGCAGAGGCCAACAAAGACTATTATCTTGCCTACAAGAAGGCTGTGCTTGATTATATCCTGAAGGACAAGGATTAAATGACCAGGACTAGCATCAATATCACCTTCAAGGTTGTTCCGGAGTGGGGAAAGCCCACAAAAAAGCATATCTCCAACAATGGATTTCTTATCAACACCAAACAGTCAAAAAAACAGCTGGAGCACAGTCACATTTTGTATCCCGACTGTCTCAACAAAATATATTTGGAAAATTAAAAGGTCAACTAAACATCCTTATTCAGACGCCGAAAGGATGGATAGTACCGTCCCTTCAGTCTTCTTTATTACATCAAGAGGAACATCAACCAACTCAATGAAGGCTATAACTCTCTGTGCGAAGGATGGGTCAAAACTGTGGGCAACATCATTTAAAGCTAGATCGATCTTAAACAGGAATCCTACCAGAGGTTAAAGCAGTTTTTTAACTCAATTCATATCATCATGAGTAACAAGCTCAAGGAGATCATCTATAGCTCAATTTCTAATATATTCAATGAACTGTCCGCTTACGGAGATGAACACGAAAAAACCAGAAGCCTACTCCTGATTAACGTGACTGAAAATGGACAGAATATCAGCTTTATAGACGACATCGACAAAGTCTTCAGGTTTTAGTTACTGGATATTATCGACAAGATCGTCGAAACAACCAGAAGAGTTCCCCGAGTTGAAACCTACCTCAAACTTAGCAACGATATGAACATCTGGGGCATTGATGAGAACGATTCCTTTATTGGCAACATCAAGAAAACCCTTTATGAAATAATTTAGCAAAACTACAGCAAGATAAAAGAGGTGAAATAGAATTTGAAAAAATTGCAGTCAATGTTTGGAATGATTGAGAAGGTGGCAATTTGGTGCAAGGAGCAGGTGAAGGTTGAGGAGTTGAAATGTATTTTTTAGCAAATTCAATCATACTAATCCAAGATAGAAGAGGTGAAGTGCTACTACATGGCTGACATGGTTGTGATAGACTGTATCGAGCTCAAAAGAAAGCTGACCCTCCATCTGAAGCAACTCAAGAAGATTATTTTCGAGACTGTTGATGAGAGCATGAAACAAAAGAATACTGATATTCTGAATAAAATAAGCGCACATGTGAAAATCCTCAACAAAAATGTGAAATCCACCAAAGACTATGTGGAGTTGAGTCAGAATATTGAGGATATCAAGCAAAACGACTTGCCTCTGCTGAAGATATTAATCGAAAAAAGTTTCAAGGACACGATGCACATGTTCTCGATCGATGGTTTCACTGCTAACTCTGAGGTTATGAGGTCTACCTATATGTGCCGAAATTCATATGAGCAACTCAACTTCGAAATAGCCAAAAACTAAAAAAGATTATATGAGGAGCGGCTGGATTTGGAGAAAAAACTGAGAGATAAGATAAATCGATTCCAAAGTGAAACCCTTACATGCTTCAGGGACATCAGCTCTAAGCTCGACAGCTTTGATATGAGAAAGCTCTATAATGAGTACCTTGGGATTTTTAGTGAATACAAGCAAAAGGTTGAAGACAATAAATTTACCCAGAAGAAGCTGAATGTTCAGGAGGAAGATTTGAAGTGGACACCAACTATCTTTCCCCATGCCAGAGATCTTTAAAATTTAGTCGAACCAAACTACTAGCTATGGCAGTTGATAGCAGAATATGATCAGTGCATCAAAGAGTGGAAATATATCGAGTTGAGCAATTTCGATATAGATTCTGCTGAAGCAAGAATGAAAGTGATTGATGGGAAAGTGACCAAACTCATTTCAAGGTTGAAAAGTTTCGCTGGCCTGAAAATTGTATATGAGCTTCAGAACGATGTCAAGGAATTTCTTGGACAACAAGTCTCAATTATCAGAATTTTCAGCAACCCAGGACTTAAAGATCGGCATTGGAGCCTTTTCAACAAGAGATTGCCTCTGTCTGGTTATGATTTAAAAGAGTTGACCTATGGAAGAATCAAGCTCTTGTATGAGTATGAGAAAAATTTAAAAGTTCTGATGTCGATTTCCAATCAGGCGGCAAAATAATTCGAAATTGAAAACGAAAAGCAGGAAATGTACGACTATTGGAACAAGTTGCATTTCGTTCTCAGAAACTTACCAGATGAAAACATTGTCTTCATTGACGAAGAATTTCTGGACTCACACCTTGCCCTCATTGAGCAGCATCTCACCAAGACTGTGATCCTCAAGAACTCGCCTTTCTCTAAAGCCCTTGTCGTTCTTCTGTCTGACTGGTAAAACTGGCTTCTCAACGGGAGGAAAATGCTGGGAGGATTTTTAGCTGCTCAAAAAAAATTTATTGAAGTGAGAGCTATTTTCAGAATGGACTAAATTAATAAACTCCTGCCTATTGAGTCAACATAATATGATTCGATCGAAAACATTTGGAAGAGTGTTGTCAAGAAAATTCTGGATCATCCAAGAGTTTCATAATTTTTGAAGAGCCCAAAAATGCCGGATATTATTGAAGAGGTTGGAAGAAAGGCCGATTTTGTCAAGAGCAGTTTTAGCAGCTATTTAGCTCTTAAAAGATCTGAGTTCACCAGGCTTTACTTCTTGCCCGAAAGCACTGTGCTCCAACTGATATCTCTTCAAGCCAACAACGACACCACAACAGCTCTACAGCTAATCGGCTGGAGCTGCTTCACGGGTGTCAGATAATGCCTCCGAGATGACAGCTTTGCTCTAGTGTTGAAAAGCTCTTGTGATTAATTGGTCGTTAAATGCGAAATGATGCACTCAAAGAAGGGGAAATCGAAATTTTTTGAAGAGCTGGTTGTCCTTGAGAAAAATATGAGAGAAAATATAAAGATGGAAATAAAATTGATAGAGGCAGAAGGAGGGTTTTCTAGTGCAGATTTTGATAAAAATACGCTGACCACCCTTCTGACAGCTATTGAACTTGAATTTTCAAACAAGCTAGAGTCGAACGAGTCTTTGGGTGCAATGATGAGCCATTTCAAAGTTCAGAGAGATAAATGGATTAAAAGAATAGATGAAGAGCATACTCTCAAGTACGAGCTTATTTTGTCAAAGATTCTTTTCATCCTTGAAAGATGCCAAAATATGTCATAGAAATAAAGCATATCTCTTGAGCAAATTGTCCTTTTCCAAGAAACTTTCGAAGATATTCAGCTGAAATTTTTCCACCAGGCCATCAAATACAACTACGAGTATCTTGGGGACGAGACACCGATATTTCTTCCTGATTGGTCTGATAGATTGCTTTGGCAAATCGCCTACTCTCTCAACCAGCATGTGGGAGTCATCAGCAGTTGCCAAGAAACAACTCGACAATTGGCTCATTTTGCAGGCCAATACTTTGTTAACGTCAACAACCCTATGCACTGTCTCGACATCAACTTCAATGCCTGCGTGATGGGAGTCATCACCACTAACTACTGGATTAGCTTCAACGACTCCTTTTTGAAAATGACTTGCAATATGATTTCTAAACTCACCCACGCATATCAGCTAAAAAAGGAAAAAATAGAATAAGGTGCAAACATTATTAACCTCAACAATCAGGAGCTCACAATAAACAGTGCTACCATGGTGTTTTTGAACATGTCCTAGGAAAGGGCGGAATAATTGCCTCAGGGAATTCTAACCTGCACAAGATCAATCTCATATGTTCCTCCCTCGGTTACCCAGTTCAAATAATACCTGCAAAATTATGAAAAGTTGGTTTCTCTGAAACAGTACATTCACATTTTGCACAGTGAATGTTCAAGCTTCAACGTTAATCTGTTGATTTAATCTCTATCAACCGAATGGGATGAAGCTGTCCAACAGGTCAAGACAGCTGTCTGGAAACATCTTGATGCTACTCAGCAGGCTACCTTCATGTCTCTGTTTTGTGAAAATGTTGAGCTAAGAGACGAATTTGAGTGCAAAGATGCCGCATCTTACATGGCCATCAAAAGAGAATAAATTGAGGAAGGACTAAGATGGAGTGACACTGTGCTTGTGGTTGGTGAGCAAAGTTGCAAATCAACCTTGATTGAAACCGTTCTGAAGGCAAGATAAGTCTAGCTTTATAGTTAAAATCGAGGGGTTAACCTTGACTTCATTGAAGAGGGAGTCTCTGAAATGAATATGTTTGAGTATCTGGAAAAAGCTCGATAGAAAAATATAAAAAATGGTTCAGACATATATCTATTCATTGATTCAGATATTTCACAACAAGAGCTGTAGTGCATCCATAAGTTTCAACACTTACATCGACTTTCAGCAGAAAGATGCCTTGCTCAGAAAATAATCATTGAAGGTCGGTCTCTTGACAACATCGACCCTCAAACCTTGACAAGTGCCAGCATTGTTTATATTAGATCTGAGCTGAGCCAATCTAAGACTATGTATAAAGAGTGGGTTGATAAACTATAAATTTGTCTTGAAGACTTATTCGCAGTAAAAGAGCTCGAAGCATCATTTGATAAGCTTATCAATTATGTTTTGAGGCTTGAGAAAAGACCGTTTAATGAAGGAAAGCCTATGCTGGCGAGAAGGTTCTTGAATTTCTTTGAGGTGTTTCTCAACAACCTTCAAAGCAAGTAGGTGGAGAGAATGTGCGATCTCGAGAAAGAAAATTATATTTTCAACAGTTTTGTCTATAGTGCTTATTGGGCGTTGGGAGTTAGTAGCTTGAGGTCCATCCAGATAGAGGGGCTCAAGAAAATCATAAATGATATGTTTGGTGAAAAGCTAGATTTACCTGGATAACTTGAAGACATCTACTTGAGCGAGGATAATGAATGGGTTCACTGGGATAGCCTTCGCTAAGATTTTACAAACGATAAGGAACACATTCCTTTTTATCAGATCTGGGTACCTACTGCTAATAATACAAAAATGCTTACAGTTATGGTCAAACTCATCGAAAGAAACAACTCTGTTCTGTTGTGTGGAACTCAAAGCGGACGATCTTCCCTCCTGAACTAAATATCCTGTTTTGAGCTGACTTTCAACACCTTCTTTGTCGATTGCCATAAAAATACAAGCACAAGCCATTTGGCCTCCCTCACAAAAGGAAAGGTTCTCTTTGGGTAATCAAAAACTAACCTTATTTTGATAGACGACCTCCACCTACCAAAAACTGAAGCTTGCGGTATCAGCAGAACCTTTATAGAGAGGGGATACTGTGCAAATACTACTACTGCAGGAAAGCTTAATGAGTTCATCAACAAGCCAACAATAATAGCCACCTGGAAGAATTAAAGTTACGAAGATAAACGATGCTTTTGGAGATTTTTCGGAAAGACAATCCCAATTCAAACAGAAGGCTTTGAGTCCTCTGAGATTGAGTTTATATTCAAGACCTATTTGAACTGTTTGTGGCCCAATGAAGAATCAAATTTAAATTTTTTGAAGCTGTAAAGCACCCTACTCAACTACTGCACTCATACCATAAAATCATTCCAATCAGTTTAAGCCAAGCATCTCCGAATGATTATTGAGAGTCTTTGCAGATACAACATTTAGAAGGGAGAAAGAGATCTTTTTCAGCACATTTTGGTTGAAACTCAATCCATTCTGGAACATGTGATACCTTCCCATTAAAGGAATCACTTCTTCAGACACATGTGTCACTACTACAGCAGGTTCATGTCGATTCAGCTCAAGAACCAACAATAATTAAAAGATATTACTGACAACCATATTTATGACATTAGGCGTCATGAGGAAGGAGAAAAAAAAATGAACCTGGAAGAAATGACACTTTGGATGCAAGAGGTCATAGGAAGCAAAAATTCAACATACCACTTGCCACAGTTTCATGCAAAAATAATTCAAAAAGTGGTCTGGAGCTTGAAAAACAATAATAGCCACATTATTCTGCTTAGCAGCTTCCACAACGGCTCCAGAAGTATTGCCAAAATGGCAGGAATTCTGATGGGAATTGAGACAGAGGATTGCAAAAATATATCAGTTGGATCCTTGTTAGAATAGGTCGTCAAGGTCCTGAAGACAGGAGGAAAAGCTGATGAATGTATTAAAGTCATGGGTCAGGAAGTAGTAGAATTTCAAGAGGACCTGCTGAAGCTTGTTCATTCTTTGCTCTTTTCTCCCGAGTTTCATGAGTGCTTTGGACAGATCCTAATGGAACAAATTATCAAAAGCTTTAACTCTGAAAAAAAATTCTTGAAGAAAAATGTTAAAAAGGCCTAACTAATTAAGAAAATAAGAGAAAAAGTGAACATGATTTATCACTTTTGTCTTTGTGTTTCAAGGCAGTCCTACTCCAAGCTTGTTGACTAGTATCCAAGGTTCACTACCTTGAGAGTTATCGAGGTTGATGCTTGGCCAACTGAGGCTTTGCACTCTGTCAGCAAAAAATTTATCACTGAAAGGAGTGAGGAAGTTTTTAGAGCCATGATGAAAATCGATTAATCGGTTAAGAATAAATTTGAGGCCCTTTCAAAATGTTCAATAACTGCTCCTCTCAACATTTTTACGATTTACTCAAAAGTTATGAAGATGCTGGAGGCCAAGTCAAGCAGTCATCAAAACACTGAAATTTGGACTAAAAGAGTCAAACTGAACAAAGAAAGAATCGACAGTCTCGAGGTGGAGAAGAAAATATATGAGTCTCAGCACATTGAATACAATGAAAACATGAAAAAGGTTGCTGAATAAATAAAGTAAGCTCAGGAAGAGATATAAAGGATCAAGGAAAATAGAAAATAAATTGAGGCTTAAAGAGATCGGATTAAAGACTAAAGTAGTCTCATGAAAGTTAGCTTTGAAAAACACGACCACGATATCCGCGAATAGTACACTATCTACGTGTAAGAAAAAAGAAATGATTTCATGCAGCAAACACATGCCTACCTCCACAAGGATAGCTTCAACAAACTCACATCAGCTTATTCTTTCCAAGTGGAAAAAGCGAACTCTCAAATAATTGAGTTTCTCTACCAGCTAGAAGCCGACTATTTCAACAAACTCAGTTATATCGACTGCAGCGATCTTGGAGGCATTCACTAGCTTATTGAAAAATTCAAAAGCAAAATGGAAGAGCAGTTCATAAGGCAAGGCCAGCTGAGTGAAAAATTCAATCTTTTAGAGTAAAAGTAAGGTTGCTTGAGGTTGTTAGCATCTCATTCTGAGGCTTTGTTTATCAAGGTTAGAGATTTGAAAGATGATGAGACCTTTTTGAAAGAGCATAAGTAACCGGCTGCCAAAAGTTACGAGGAAATAGTGAAGAAAATACAGCTACACGAGAACATATAAAACATTCTTCTGAAATATGAGTACATTCTGAAATCAAAAACTGATTGCCCTCTTACTCCTACAGATCTGACAGGATCATCTCTCCTGATCACTTATCTGCTAGCTTACTACCCATTCCTTGAGGAGGCTCAACTCGACAATTTTGCCTCGATGATAATATCCTCAATAAACGAAACAAAAATTCACGTAAGCCTTGAGGATATGAGGTCATTTTTCAGTCAGGAGGAACAGTTCGAGCTGACTCATAAATTTTTGGCTGGAAATGATGAATGGATCAACCTATTAGCAATCAAGCATGCTGGTGACTTAGGAGTGGTGACTTTAGGCCAACCTTAAACTGTCAGCCAATGGGTAGAGAGGAGTTTCCCAGGAAAAAATAGCGTCTGGTTGAAGGAAGGTATTGAGCTCAGAGATATGCTTCAGCAAGATCAAGTCATTTTTATCAACAACCCAAGTAGATAGGTAATTCAAAATATGTCATACCTCCTTTTTCAATCAGCCAATCATGTGAACAGCGGTAAAACATTAAAATGTGATGACGAGGAGCTGAACGTTCACAATGGCTGTAAGGTTATATTTATCTTCAACAATGCCTATTAGGTCTATCCTGAAGTCAGATTGAGCGGTTTTTTGACCTTGAAGATATTTGAACATAAGACCACCAAGCTGCAAATCAAACTGGAAGATTATCTACAAAACAAAAAGTAGATTGGCTGCCGAGAAGAGTTGGTTTTGAAGATATTGAAAGGCTTCGAATAGATGGGGGGTATTGATGAAAAGATGCATTCGATAATTGCTAGGATGAGGAAATAAAATGCAGTCAGTGAGATAGTTGTGAGAAGAATAGAAGAAGAAGGGTAAAATAAACTCAATGCTATTAAAAAAATATAGTCCTTCAAAAATTAAATTGCCTCCATCAACTAAACTATCTAAAAATATGCTTAATTTTTGAAAGAATCTTTGCAAGTCAGTGAAAAATTCAAGCACAAAACCAGCTTCAAGAGTTTCTCAGCGATCTATGAGGCTTTTCTGGAAATCAATAGCATTGAAGATATCAGCAGTGTTCCAGTAAAAATTAAATCATTTATGAACATCATCACCAATTCTGATAAGAAACCTGACTTTGAAGAAATACATCAAGTATATAGATTGATTCCTCAATTGACTCTCAAGCATAAAACAGTCCTCACGGTATCTGACCTCTCAATTGCCTCGACCTGGATTGAGGAAATATTCGCAACAAATTTAGAGTCTCTTCGAAGAGTCAAGACAGACAGCTTCACAATAAACGATATAGGTGAGAAGTAAATCAATCTCATACTGGTGAGCCAATAATAGGAATTTAATTTAGTGAGCAGTATTTTAGAAAGCAGCCAAGAAAAGTTGAGAGAAACAACTGTAATTATCCTTGCTTTAGAATATCTCAGTCGACCTCTTTACTTAAACATCAAAAGTTCTCCTTTGAAGATAGACAATAATCGAGTCCTATTATCTAAGAAAACTATGAAAAAAGATAGCTATTTTGCGATGCCTCCTGCATAAATTATGAACAAATCTCAAAAGCTCTATCAATACCTGCTTGATCTCTAGCAAGCGGAAGCATACTCAAAGGAGGACTACGAGGAGATCAGTTCCTGGTTGAAATGATTCTGATATGATTGTTTGTACTAAATAATGCTAAGTTATGAAATATGTAGGTATATCAGTCTTATGCGGCTAACAGACCTTAAGTGCCTGGTGGGCGGAGGCAGCCCATGATGGCCATCAAAATCGCCAAAAGAACAAACATCAAAGCTGTTACGATGGGAGCTCTATATATAGAGACGAGTACGCTGAGACATAGTCTGTTCCAAACTGAAAAGCCATGATGGATGCGATGCTAACTACTAAGGTAGGTACAATGCGTAGAAGAGAGCAAGTCCGGGGACGAACTGGAGGAATTTGAAGTGCTAAACCATTTTGGTGAACTTGAATTCTGCAGTGATGATGACGAAGGCGAGCAATCTTGGTAAAAGAGGTCGTACATGACAAAGATGGGCACGAACATTTTTATGAGGATGGCGAAGAAGGGTTTATCGAAGACGAAAAGGTCGACGATGAACCAGATCTCGAAGCCAGTCATCATAGCTGCTCCAATAATATTGAAGATCCTGATCGTCAGCAGCCAGCACTTTAATTCCATTTGATATTATATACAATCCCTCAACAAAGATATTGTAATTACCTTCTTTAACATCTGCTGACACGTCGAACCATCAGAATCTATTGCAAATGGTAGGATTGTTCTTGTTAATTTATATTTATTCTTGCACAATGGAAGGCAAATAATATCGATTCGACATCTCTCCATCAGAACAGTGGCAGGAGCACCTGAAACAGCATGGCTTTGTGGTCATCAAATCAGCCCTCAACGGATAAGAAGTCCAGCATGCCAATAATCTCTTCTGGGAATGGCTTGAAGCATTAGGAAGTGGCATCAAGAGAGAAGACTCCAGCACTTGGAATGACAATAACTGGCCAGGAAGCGGCTCGATGGGTTTCTTTGTCTCCTATGGCGGCTGTCATACTCAGGCTTCCTGGTACATTCGAACTCATCCCAAAGTAAAGTAGGCCTTCAAGACTATTTGGAGGACAGAAGATCTGATCACCAGCTTCGATACTTTCATTTGCTGGCGACCCTGGTGGAACAAAGAGTCCAAGAATTGCTGGAATCCATACGTTGAGAACCTACACACTGACCAGAATCCCTCCTACAAGAAAGGGTTTCACTGTATTCAAGGTATGGTTCCTCTAATAGATGTCCATGCTGAAGGGGCTGGAGGACTGCAGCTGGTTCCTAATACAAACAATGACCAGACCCAGAATGAAATATGTGAAAGATACCCTTGGGTAAAAAATAGTAAGTCTGACTGGGTGTAACTCAAGGGAAATGATCCCTTGATCGGCAGTGGAAAGTTGGCCTAGTGCAAAGCTGGAGATCTGATATTGTGGGACTCCAGGACCATTCACGGTGGCAAAATCAATGAACCTACACCTGCTTTCAAGGAAGAAAATATGAATAAGCTCGCGAGGCTAGTCATGACTGTGACAATGGTGCCTCGAGCTCAGCAGAGTGCTATGAACAGAGAAAGAAGGCTCAATGCATTCAAATCTAGGATTGGATTGACCCACTGGCCTCAAGAGTACAACAAGAGTGCTTTTGGAACAGTAGCAATGAACATTGACAGATAAAAGATAAAGTATGACTGGCCAACTCTGACCCCCGAGATATAAAATCTCATTTGATAGCAAGAGTCAACCTTTGAAATTCATAAATATCTTTTTTTGTTGTTTTTTATTGAGGTATGGTAAGTTCACTCGAGCACTGCTCCTCCCATCCTCATGGTGCTACCTCGACATACTATTGCTGTTGGAATATCCTGTATCATAGCTCTGTTGAATTCGATAATTAATACGGTTCTTAGCTGCTAAGGCATATCTTTTGGAAAGATGGTTCCCCACAGAACCTTTCCTCTGCCGAGAATAGTCAAGCTCAAACTCTTCTATTCTCTACGCCTCCAAAAATTTATCAACGCTTTATTTCTGCTTAGATCGATGCCGAAGAGATCTTGGACTTGATGTCCTACTTTGATTATAGCTTAATAGACTGGAGTCGAATCTTTTGGAGTTGATGTCTGCTATGCTTTGAAAGCCTGTCTCATGCCTCTGCTTGAGAAGAAGGTAGTAGGCTGTCGTTGCAGCATTATGCTTATTAGTAAGCAGACATTCTTTTGTGTGCTCAGGGTCATACCCAACACGAGCAGCTTCAGCAAGAATATTCGAATCGACAGGAATGGTATGCCTGCCAACAAGAATGCCATGAGATGGCGGATGATTATAAAGACGATAAAATTCATGAGCCCTGATCTCAGCCAGTCCCAGTCTTTTTGTGTTTGTCGTCAGTAGATTTTTGAGGATGTCCTTAGCAAATGAGGAAATGTCGTTGGGAATTTTATAGTTTAGAGTCAATATCTTTTTGTAGAGGAGGGAAGTGTTCGGGTCCTGCTTAAGCTAAGAGTTACTTCAAATGGAAGAGTACCGCAAACCATCGCGTAAAGAATGACCCCGCAGCTCCACAGGTCAACTGCAAGACCATTGTACTTTTTGCCAGCTATCATTTCGGGTGCAGCATAGCAGGGACTCCCACAGGCCGTCTTCAACTATTCTTTTACCAGAGTTTCTTCCGTCTTTAGGCTTTGATCCACAATTTCACTCTATCCCTCGACCAATATAGCACTTTTCTTTTTTTGGATTACTTGAGAATAGGTATTTGATAGTCCAAAGTCAACGATTTTGATGTTTTTGTGAGAATCAAGTAGCATGTTTTAAGGTTTCAGGTCTCTATGGACGATGCCCAACTTATGAAGATAGTCAACCCCGTCAATAATCTGATGAAAGAAGCGACATGCCTCTCGTTCGCTCAACCTGCATGGCTACTCGAGTA
>Ga0100402_1005525_pt1 | contig 12868 bp, 10 predicted proteins | sample CryGeyme20150102_FD_80419 | JGI IMG/M metagenome (GOLD analysis project Ga0100402, IMG submission 80419) | Groundwater microbial communities from Crystal Geyser aquifers in Utah, USA - Crystal Geyser metaG 2015-0102 | ecosystem: Environmental > Aquatic > Deep subsurface > Groundwater | place...
TCCTCCAGTGGTGAGATATCAGTAATTGCAAACCACAAATAAGATACTTTCTTCTGTATATTGCTCTTGACATAGAATAACATTGAGGACCATAGCTATTTTTATTCCTTAGAATCAATTCTGAAGCAAAAATACTCCTCTTATCGATTGGTCATCCTCGACAATGCTTCAACCGATCAAACTGAAAAACTCACTAAAAGACACATACTCAATATCCCACTATCTCAGAGAAAGAGAGTACATCTGTATGCATTCAAATAAAAAGTGCCTTTCTCATAAACTTTATACTTTGGAGTTCGGAAGTTTTGCCAGCTTGATGAGGTATTGCTGGTAATGACAGCAGGAGACTAACTAGTGGGAGGAGCTGTGCTATAGTAATTCAATGAGTAATATCGCCATGGGAACATTTTGGCTGCATATTCAAGAAGTATTTATATTGAAGGCAACTCTTGGAGTTTTGGAATATCTCAGAAGTACGATCAGCAGATGATGTAAGAAAGATCCTATAGGCAATACCCTCTTTACTTCGGACCTCTTAGGACATTCAAAGTGGAATTATTTATTCGCTTACAATAGGGAGATTTCAAAGTAAAATATAGCTGGATCAATAACCACTAGGTTTGGTTCAATATCAGCTATGGCATCATGTAACTGGCCTGCGGTAGGGTTGCCTTTATTGATCCGATTCTTTTTAAACAAGCTTAGTCTCCACAAGAATACCCTACTATTGTTATGGAGCCTGTACAACCATCAATCCAAGAACAAGAAGACAAGTAAATAAAGAAAGCCACTCCTTCATAGACAGTATCTCAGAAAGGTCCCAAATATGAGTGTTTTAGGTAGGGGTTTCTTTCTCTAGATCCTTGATATAATTGTGCTATAAATTAACATATAAGATTGATATGATAAACCAACTACTTAAAAGAAACAGAGGATTCTTTGCCACCCTCGCCCTAGTCGAACACAACGGAAAGCAACTATCCAAAAACTCCCTCAAATTGCTCTCAGCCACCAACAAACTCAAATAAGAAGTACATCTCTGATTAGCAAGACTCATCTACTTGTCTGTGGACCAAGTTAGGCCTCCCTCGAAGACAATATTAAAATGTATGCAGGAAGCTCCATTACCAAAATCCTCAGAGCTAGCACTAGTCACATGTACAATTACTTCCATTCAGCCTCGCCTAATAAATTTCTAACATCATCAAAAACATTGTACAGAAAGGATCTTACAAATACGTAGTGGGCCTGAGCACCAATTTAGGAAAGGATATTATCCCAAGAGCAGCTGGGCAGCTCGGTTCACAACCTATAAGCGATGTTATCGAAATATGTGTATTTTTAATTGTATTCAAGGCCAACAACACCTTCATTAGGCCCACTTATGCCGGAAATGCTCTTACCAAGGTCGAAAGTAGCTAAGAGATCAATTTCCTGACCTTCCGCCCTTCTAATTTCTAATAAGCTCCAGAAGATTCAGGTTCTCCCTAAGTTCAAGATGTGGAGGTCCCAGGAGGTGTTAGAACCACTCTGGTCAGTTAGGACTCTGCAGACACTGGAAAGCCCGACTTGACAACTGCTCGTATCGTAGTTTCAGGAGGAAGAGGAGTCAAAAGCAAATAAAATTTCAGCATCATAAACAAGCTTGCCTAAGCCTTCGGTGATGCAGCTGTTGGCGCATCTCGAGCAGCAGTTGACGCTGGCTATTGCCCGAATGACATGCAGGTTGGGCAAACTGGTAAAGTTGTTGCCCCTGAGCTTTATATTGCTCTTGGAATTTCGGGAGCAGTGCAACATTTGGCTGGAATGAAAGATTCAAAAGTCATTGTTGCTGTCAACACAAGTACATTATTTTTTAGACAGATCCTGATGAGCCAATATTTGAAGTTGCAAACTACGGTCTAGTGGGTGATCTTTTCAAGGTGGCTCCAGAACTTACTGAGAAAATTGCCAAGATAAAGGGAAAATGATCTATTGAACTGTTAAAAGTTCTAACAATCAAATATCAAAAATAAAAGAAACTGATCCAGCACAATATTAAATAAAAAAATCACCAAGGCTCGATAAAACTATCGTCTTGAAAACCACTATTGTGCTTTACCAACTTTCTTCCTTGATAGGTATAGTTAAAATGAGCTCGATTTTTTGCTTCTTTTCTCCTTCCCTTACTTGTTTTGATTGGAGAATTATTGCTTATAAATTCGATATTAGTTACTTGAACTTCTGCATTTTTGGAGGAGTGAGGGCGTTGGTTTGTCCTCAGAGGAGTTGTCATGTAGTATGAGCGTAAAATTTGTTTCTTTTCAGCTTTGATCGATTGACTGAACTCCTGAAGCATGTCTTGGTAACGACCCTTTTTAAGATAAAAAGTACGACTGTTTCAGGATTGTGAACTTGCTCAGAAGGAAGAAGTTGACTTTGACTTAGTCTTTCCTGAGTTCGCATCAAAGAAGCTATGTCACTGGGTTTGCTTAACTTTTCCCTCATTGTCCTGGCAGCTGATGTTCTGCACTATCTGTGCAATGATGCAGAGGGGTTTTAACGCATACGAGTATATATGAGGGGAGACTGTTTAAAAATGTTATGGGTTTGTGAGATAAGCTGGTTGCGAGTTGTAGATACTGGTTTTGTTTTTAGGTGAGGTTTGATTTAGGGAATGTTCATGCTGCGAAGTACTTACTGAAGTCGAGAAGTGCCTTTGATGGAGACTGAACGGACTTGTTCTTTTCTGTGGGAGATTCTATCTCTTTGCAGGAACATCAATAAATAGGAGCCTATTAAAATTATCTAATAACCATATTAACAATAAGTTTACCGTTTTATTCCCACTACCCTCAATTAGCACACTATCACTCATATTGATATACTTCACTGTCTGAGCATAAATCAATCATTTCTTGTCTTCCAGATATTTGATGACCTTCAGTACTATGGGTTCATCGGGACCGAGGGAGTCTTTGAGATGATATATGGCTCTTACTGCTTCTTCGTAGGATGTCTGAGGTCGTAAGATCAGAATGTATCGTGCAGCACGGTCAATAAGTTTGTAGTTTGTTGGCTTGACATAGGTCATGATGTTGGAGTAGTATCTTCCAAGACGACCCATCACCAAAGTTGACAAAGAGTTAAGCAAAACTTTCAATACTGAGTGCTCAGACAATCTACAGTCAGAAGGATAAGGAGGAAATTATACCCTTAGTGCTTATTTTCCTTCTCTTTTGAGCTAGAATACCAGAGGATGTTGGGTAACAATGAATGTATTGTTTCTTTTCTCATGTAGTCCAAAGCCCAAAATAGCCTTATTGTTGACTTTACTGTGATACTTTTGCCAGTACGCACTATTAAGTCCTCTAATCTATCTTTCTCCTAATACAGTTCGCCAATCTCTTTCTACTCTTTCCTCCCAATTCAAACCTTCATTATTTTGTCCAGACTTTTCAATAATCAGATTGCACCAACTTTCAGGATCCTGGGGTCTGTAATGATTTTTGAAGGCAGCCAAACTGAAAGTAGGAGAGCGCTAAGTCGTATCTGTGAGTATAGAAACAGCATAATATGGGTCTGAGCAATATGAAAGTAGCTACCCTTTCTCGTATATATATGCCTCCTATTAAATGAGCCTTTTAAGTCCTTCGAAGTCCGTTGAGGAGAGATACTTATGCAGATCATTGAGGTTGGCTTGGGCATATTCAGACCAGGTATTCTTACTGCCTCTCAAAGTCCGTAGACGATCACAGCCCAACAAAGCTATTCCGATCGCATGCATGAGAATGGTAGTGGATTGCATGCGAGTTGACCCTGCCAGAGCCATGTAGCCAACATTGCAGTTTATTTTTTCTATTTTTTAGGACTCGATGAATTATCTGGATCTTTCGACATTTTTTGTCAATATTTCGTCAGTGTTACCGTAGAGTATGTAAGGCTTTCTGGCGGTGAGTTATGTAGATTTCCACACTGCTCCAATGACCCAGGAGGTTTATCCTCCTTCGGTACTTCCGATCAGGATATCATTTAGTTTGAACCCTAGTTAAATCAGTTGCTGGTGTGCAAACTCAGGATGATCTTCGAAATCTTCAATCGACTTTATCAGAGCTGCATCACCTCCAGCCATAAAGGAAATCACTCTTTCTTTCCACTCTGGGAATATTTTATTAGTCTCCTGCCTCCATAAAGTTTCAAGGACAATCGATAATCTGCCAGTGGCTCCACATCCGCAAATGAAGATTCTACCACCTGTTTCAAGTGTATCGTTAATTTGCTTGTACAATAGCTCGAGCTAGGGTACTTTCTTCTGAAGGATCTAAACCAGCTAGATATCAAGTCCTTTGATGATGTCAATAGCTTTGGTGAGATCTTCTTTGGCTAGCTAAGCTAAGCCTTTGGTTTTAGGGTTTTGTTGTTCAGTAAGCAAACAACCTAGTTTGAATTTATGAGCTATCTTCAGGAAGTCATCTGCAGTCTCAGTTTCGCTAGTCATCCCAAATCGATAAGATATCTCTAATATCAAAAACAACAAATTTACCTGCTTTTGATTTGATAGTCAGAAATATTCACATCTTTGATCGATAAAATTATTGATGAACCAAAGTTTTGACTCAGGAAACAACTACCATCTGCCCAGATTGCCACAAAACTAGTCTGCATACCTACAAACTTCCAGAAAGTCCCAAGATATAAAGAGGCCCCTTTCAACACATCAGCCTCAAAAAGCCAGCCTCACCCAGAAAATAGTGATGATGGAAGATATCAAAGGAGCTGAGGAGTATGACTCCATGAATGAAAAATAACTGCTCCGTTAGCACGAAAAATTATTGAAGGTGCTTAAAAAATTTCAGGAAATTATTGATATGAACCTGAAGCGAAAGCAGAAGTAGAGAGAAAAAGCGAGCAAACCACAGTCATCGCGAGAATAAATATACAGTGGAGAAGTAATGAACAATCGAAAGATCATAGATAACTATCAGAAAGAACTTAAATAGCTTGAGGGGCTCAAAAAGGTTAGAAAACTCAACGATGTTATCGAGTAAAAGAGCCAGGTGCAAACTTCGATAAATCGTCTGAAGAAGTAGATATTTACCCTAAAAAACTAAGACAATCTAGCTGGTCGCAGTCTGGTTGCAGATAGAGGCATAATCGAAAAGGAGCTCAAAGAGCATGAAAAGGATCTTAAGATAGAGCTGATAAAGAAGCAATAATACCAGAAGAAGCTTGAATAGCTAAATGCGATACTAGCTGATCTACAGAAAGAATGTCAGGGAATCAATCTGAGCTAAATAAACAACCAAAAATCACATAAGGAAGAAGTGGCACATAAACTAGCTTCAAAGAAGAAATAGCTGGATGAGGTCACTAGGGCCTATGCCAATTATGAATAGGGCATTCAGGAGAATATGGTCGCTAAGGCTAGAAGAAACAAAAATGTTTCCAGATAAATTGATGCTTGTGACAAAAAAGTAACATAACTAAAAGAAAGAATTCAAAAATATAAGGATAAGGTTGCCAGATATCAGGAAGCCATGGAAATTGCTCCCAAAGAATCGCCTCACAAGACATCGCCTAGATTGCCATAATAAAAATGAAGAGCTGATATTGTTTCTTGTTCAAATCAAAGATCAAACTAACAACTACTAATTTCATTGGAACCAAAGTGATAAAATCAGACCTGTCGGGAAGATCTTTCCTTTTTGATTTCCCTCTCCATCTTCTTGCTTTCATACTATTGCTTGATCTTCGTCAATCCTTCGTCTAACTTAGGAGGAGGCGAATGAACTAATTTTTGCTTGTAATCATGCATCTTCCGAGCCTTCATATCTTCCCAAGCTCTCAACAGTTCTTTTTCCAGATCTGTTGGCTCAACCTGCATGATATCCTTGAGCTCTGTGATGTTATCGATATCACCTGCTACTTTTTCATTCTCTTAGTAGAAGAATTGCATCACTCCAAAAAAATTCATCTCTTTGTGCTAGTCCTTAAACCATACAGTGTTAAGTCTTTTCACTTTGAGCTCTCGGTTGATTTAGATGTAATGAACCATCTTGTAGGTTTGATAAAGGCAGTACTCTTCCGGCATCTCCTTCAACATCTGTTCATATTACTAAAGAAGCTCCATGGGGATGTAATCTTTGGAGTATCTCGAAATGAGGCCGATTTAAGTCTTCATTTGGATCAGACTCCTACTGAACATTAAGGCATTCAAAGGTTTCAAATAATCCAGATACTCGCTGAAAATGAACTCTGATTATCTGTCATGTGGCTTAACGAAAGCTTGAATAAGTTCAATGTTAGCTGTTCTGTGAGGAGACTTTAACAACACTCGAAGTTGTTTTTCAGTTAGAAGTTACAAACTTTTTTCCTTGTATTTAACTATGGCAACCTCATGATCAGGGTTATGTTGGGTTTTGCTATAGAGAATATTCTCTTCACCTTCTCTCTAGTCAGAGTGGAAGGTGTAGTGCTGGGGCTTGTTCTCCAGGTTATCATTACTTAGCCCATGTTTATAACTAGGGACAACTGTATCAAAGTATTTGATGTGAACCTAGTTCTCAGTATTGATAACAGGTCCATTTCCTGATCTTTTGTTATCTACAAAAATGTTAGGAATTTGTTTTCGCATTTCTGCTGAAATGTTGACAGAGATAAAAGCTTGGCCTTTGGTCTTGAACAGAAGCTTTCCTTATCCACCTTCGAAAAATACAAGCTCAGGCATTTGCAGCTTAAAGAAAACTTTATGGTCAACTGCTGACAGCAAGTGGTAAAATTTTTTCATCTTGTCGATATCAATTTTGAACATGGAGTTAGTTTATCTAAGAAAGTTCAATCCTTTTTCTCTATGTTAGTATCTCTCGAGACAGATGTTGCAACGGCAGGATTTGCTGACTTCTGTAGAACTGAAGAATTTGCTGACCACACCCTCCAAAGCATGAACTCCGATCGAGCGATCGCTCAACTTCTCTTTTTATTTCATGGCTATTATAATATCCCGACCAGGCTAGTCACTAATCTAAATGCTAAACTAATTTACACAAGATATAAGTTTTATGCACATCAACCTATCCTGTAGCCCTGACCTCTGAATTGTCCATCTCTAACTTGAGGAACTTCAGCTCTAAACTCAGGAACATTTCTTTCCTCGACTCTCGCTTGAAAAATATTCTAGATGAAAGCAGGTGTAGGCAGTAGATCCCCATGTTTATCGATGTAGTTTGGGCTTTTGATGACTCCCAACAGAAGACCTATCAGGAAGCCTATCATATAATTTTTTAGGGAACTGCCCATAAGAACCATTACTGTAGCTGTGATGAGAGGTAAATAGAGAAGAGGGAGTCCTAGAGAGAATACAAATAATTGTTCTGTTGGTGCCTGCACTGCCCACATTGTCAGAACAGCCATCACAAAGGCATTTGCAAAAAAATACATGCTTGAGAATGTCGAAAAGACAGTAAGCATTATCATGATCACAATGAAAATCCATGCGAAATCAGCCTTGCTGTTTTTCCATACTCTCGGAGCTGCCTTCGAGAATGCTAGGTAGGTGAGGAGCATGTGAAGAATGAAGAGAGGGCTGATTCTACCGAGATAGAGCATGGCTGTTAGAGGTCGGTACAGATCGAACTAGAATATAGTTGTTTTGAATGTATAGGTAATTGTGTAAGGATCGAGAGAGCCGAAGAAGACCAGAAGAGATAGTGCAATGCTGCAGAAAAGATAAAGCTTGCCTTCTGTGGGGATCACAATGCTCATGGATATAATAATAGTATGGGATTCAATATAGTTAGTAATTTGTTACATATTTTGCCATAACTCAAAATGCAAAAATTGTATATCTCACCGAGCAAATGATAAATCACGTGTCAATCAGTTGATCGAGCAATTCCAAAACATGCATCACCTCATCTCTGGCATGCTTGTACCTGTCGAAACTGAGCTAGGAAAGAGCATTCTCCAAGCTCTTGTTGGCCTCCATCGACATTTGTATCTTGTCGTAAGATATCACCTTTGTTGGCTTGGGTAAAAATGGTTTGAACTGGGATGCTTTAATAGCTGATTCGATTTTCTCGATTTTTTTCTCCTCAAAAGGAGGAGGTGGCTGAGGAATCACTGATTTTTTGACTGACTGCTGCACTGGTTGTTGTCCTGATTGTTGCATTTAAGATGAATGCTTAGGTTTGGCGTACTCAAGATCAGGGTTTTTCTTGAGTTCCTTCATTATGTCAATGAATTTTTTCTTGGAATATACTCTTCGCTTGTTTTGACCCTCGTCCAATCTTCCAAATCGATTAACGATTTCATATAATCTGAAGATAGTCAAGTAATCCTTTGATAGGGTGAGAAATACCTCTGCAATACGTTTCGTATACATACCTTATTACTGATGGTAGTGGTCGTTACGGGCGAACATGAGCTCCGTATATTCTAAAATTCTCTGCATATTTTGTTCCTCATTGGGTGAAAGCTGGCATTGCTGAGCTAAGGCCCCCATTCTGTGAAAACTTTACTTTATCTCTGCATCAAGTTCAGCCTTTTCGGAGGCATTAGATGCCTCTTCGTAGATGGGTTTGATGCAGCTGATGTAGTACTTGTAGAAGTAGTGTGCGAACATGGGGTTAGTTTCGCTGAAATCCTAGCCGGTACTTTTGAAGGGCCTGTGTTTGGCAATAGAATCCATTGTTTATATATCTTACCTATGTTTGTTAGCCCAGAGCATAAACACACATATATTGCAATAATCAACCATCATGTTTGGGCTCATATCCTCCCTTCTCTCGGAGTACTTTACCACTCCAACCTACCACATCGCCATCCTCGGCCCTTAAAACTCCCAAAAGTCAGTACCTCCCAACTTAACAGCTTCTCTTCAATATCATCAAATACATCGACCAAGGAGATCTTCCTAACAACAAGCAAAATACATACAAACCGACAGTCGGGCTCAACGGTACATCTCACCATCATACAGTCACTCAATACAGGCATAACAATGACAGATTCAAAGTATGGGATTTGGGGGGCAAAGCCAGTCTCAGAAAAATATGGGAAAGCTACTACTCTGAATGTCATGGACTGATCTTCACAGTTGATTCAAGGGTCAAGGACAATCTGCAAATTTTGAGTAAAGATGGTAGTATCAAGATGGTGTTCTGTCACATCAATAAATGGCGAGAATACCGTTAGTTATATTGCTCGTTGAACCTGACCTCAGAGAGCAAGTTGAAGGCCTGATAAAGGAGGGTTCTTGGATGGAGGGAAGAAAGTATGTGATACAGGAAGTAAAACTTAAAGGAATAACTAGCTCGAGGTAACAGTATACTAACGCAGAGCATCGATTCGTTAAATTCTTCATTGGCTTTACACCAGTGTCAATGACCTTCACAACTCCCTCAAAGATTGATATCTGTAACTTATCAGGAAACAAATAGCCTAACAAACTAATATTAAGACAGGCATAAGACTAATCAATAAAAGATACCCTGGGCCCAATATTGGAACCTGTCGTACCACTTGGCTGCCCAGTTGTCCAGACTCAGATTGATTAGCTTCTGGCAGTGCTCGTTAAGGGTCGAATCGTTGGTGGCTCCTTTGGGATTGATCCTGGCTTCCATGGCCGTGATTGTGGCCTCTCCCTTGCAAAAACATGGCATGGTCATGCCACTGGTAGAGTACATCAATTTCACCAGCATCATCACCTTATTCTGATGCTTCTTCACGGCCTTGAAACCCCTGAATAAACTAAAAAGTACAAAAAGAAGTATTCTCTGAATTTTTTAAAGTAGTAGCTGTCGATTCCATCAAGCACTTCAACATGTTCGCTTAGCAACTTGAAGGGACAATCGCGTTCCAGCTCAATACCTCCACCTGGCATATTTGAAAGAAAGAAACCAAAATCTATGTGGAACATCTTTCCGCTTCGATGCAGTAAAATATTGCCATTGTGACGGTCCTTAGCCTGGATGATGTACATCACCAGAGAATAGGCAGCCAAACTTTTGACAAAGTTCTCTTTGGCCTCCACGATATTTTCAGCAAAATAAATCTCGAAGAATTCCCTCAGGGACAGCTTAGCAGGGAACTTCGTCTTGAGGGTTTTTTGCAGACTGTCAAAAGTGACAGCGTCCTTGACCATTTAAATGATACCCCTGTCTGCTCCCATCGATAGGACCTCATAGGTGGTTAAGCTAAGAGGAAGATTTTATAACTTAAAAATGTAGTCGAACTGTTGGATGAGTTGCATCGCAAATTGTTCCTGTTTGAGGTCGTCATGAGTTTTAATGATTATATACAGACAATCCCAAGTCCTTAGGCCTCCAAATATAGATTGACTGGCCAATCGTTGCTTTGTTATCTTGAGAGGTTCTCCAAACATCTTATCAAATGTTTCCTGTAAAAACTCGCGAGTGTTGGAGTTTTGTTTTCTAAGCTTTGTGAGAGTCCTCTTGTTAGCGATCACTGACTCCACATCAGTGGGTCTTTACATTTCGACTGATGGACTTTCTGAGCTTCTTTTAGGATTTTCTCTCAGCTCAACTTGTGCTGATCCTCTTTGAACTTCCAAAGACACCACAAAAGGTTGTCGAGTTTCCTTCAGTTATTAAATTTGTTGCATTTCTTTAATAGTTTTTGAATCATTGGACTTGACGCCTTAAGATTGTTTGCCAGATTAAGAGGGTGCTTTTTCTGACTGGAAGTGGTTATATTTAGGAGTGTAAAGATTATTACTCGTGTCAATAAGCCTTTCCTATTCGAGGATGTTAGCAGCTGGATGCCCCAACAATCTGAGTTTATTGCTGGACTGTCTTTCTTTCCTGAATTCTGCAGTACGCTCGAAATTTCTGGCAAAGTAAGATGATCTTTCTCCAAAAGTGGTCATCTATCATCATATTTTATTTACCTTGAGAGTGATAGGCACTTCAACATTAGTCCAGAATTTTTCTTGCTCTTCTTACATCAACTCTTAAGCAGGGCAGTAGGTCTCAATGCACAAGCAAACAGGGGCTCTTTCTTTGGTCGAGAATACCCTCACTTCTGATGTAACAATCTTGAGTATGTTACACAATCTATAAGAATCTAAACCTCGATATATTTATACTTTTAGAGAAGGGAATGTAGGCTGTTGCAGGGAGATTTTCATTGATAATTTTGGCATACTCAATAACTTTACCCTTCTTGTCTTAGAACTTTTTTAACTCATCGCAAATCGTGAACAGGTCTTAGAAAAATACGTTATTAGATTCGAAGGAGGTGGCTAGAGTATCGTCATGCTCTCTAAAGATGGACTGGTATTGATGGAGGATTATCTAGGAACTGCTAACTTTCGGTAATTTTCCATAATCGATATCTTTGGTCTGGTAGTTGAGGATAGTGTTCCTAGCTTGAGTTTGTTGTTCCACCGACCTTCTATCGACAGCCTCATCAATGTACAAATCCAAACAGGTCAATTTGATATCTTTGTAGTGGTCATCCATCAGTTGAAGAAATCTTTTGTTGTAGTCCACCACAGGTTTCAAAATTTGTATTTCTGTCTTTTTGATGTTTTTCTCCAGTGATCGCATGTAATAGTAGAACAGGTGGGCGAAGTAGAAGTTTAGTTTGCACATACTTTCAATAGCCTCGCGTAGATAATTGTTTTAGAGAGAACGGTGAAAGACGATGTAGTTGCAGAGTTGTGGAATCTGACGTTAAGGGTGAAAATACATAGAACTAGAGGTCGGTTCGGTAGTTGATTACTCCGGTACTGGGGTTGATCTTGCAGCGGTAGATGTGCCTGCGAGGGATTTGGTCATCTTTACAGACATAGATGAGGATCATTAGTTTGACGGGATCGAATAAAAACTCATCCTGAGTAATCGGCCACTTACACTGTCTTAGACTAGGAAATCTTCAACCATTCTCTGAATAGTTGCTTTACGAATGTCGGAGGTCATCACTTTTTCTTTCTCCTGACAGCACTAAAAGCATTTGCAGCATAGAGCTTTTTGCAGGCAGGAGTATTATGCTTTGCTGGTTACGACTATTCCTTAGTATTTGGATGCCAGCTCCATTATTTATTCTTGTGTTGTTTATATTATCAAGATGAATAGGCAACAACACCGGTAAAAGATTGATATGTGTCGAAAATAGTAATGTTCGTCGATGTTAATTACAGTTGAGTTAGTATTTGAACCAAAATGAAGACGAATAGCCAACAAAAAAATAGCAAATATAGCCACTATCATTGTTTTTATCAAAATATTCCCACATGTTGTTTGGTCCTAACTAGCTCAAACTTATTACGAGAACTACATTCGAATATTAAACCTTACCTCAACTAATATAGTATCATCAATACTGTCATTGCTGTTATTGTGGAATTATAGAATAAATGAACACCCGAAAAATAACATGCAAACCTGATAGCTCCAAGGTGTAAGCCTTCATCCATTGCCTCTAAAACAATACTTACTATCCTTCCTGCTCAGAGGCACAGCTCCTAGCCTAATCGTCCACCCTCAATCAATACTTCTACAACCTTCATCACCTTATCACCCCTGAAAACCTCTACCCAGTCAAAAAATACTAGATTCTCCCTGATGGTATCTATTTGATCCTCAAAGGCCAGATTAGTTTCATGTTTAATTCTTCTGAAAATTAGAAAGAGATGATGAGAACAACCAAAGGTGGCCAGGGGAAAGGCAGCTCAAGAACAATCTTGCTCAGCCAGCTCCTAACTGTATTCGAGTGTACATTTAAAAATTGCACAGCTCTTGAATAAAGTCAGCTCCTGAGGATTGAAGAAGATCAGGTGGTAAGTAGTAAATTTTACTAGTTTTACAACCGAAGAAAGGACCTATATGATAACCACTATCTGCCTTCACATCATTATCAGCAGAAAAAA
>Ga0100402_1005536_pt1 | contig 12854 bp, 10 predicted proteins | sample CryGeyme20150102_FD_80419 | JGI IMG/M metagenome (GOLD analysis project Ga0100402, IMG submission 80419) | Groundwater microbial communities from Crystal Geyser aquifers in Utah, USA - Crystal Geyser metaG 2015-0102 | ecosystem: Environmental > Aquatic > Deep subsurface > Groundwater | place...
AAATTCTTTATTTTCAAAAACTTTTTCAACTAATTCTAAAGCAACCCAAAGAAGTTCATTTTCATATTCAACTTGTACATACTCAGCATCTTTATTAACTGCTAAACCAACATTACCTGGAAGTGTCCAAGGAGTTGTTGTCCATGCAACAAAATACTCATTCTCATTTTTTGTGCTTAAGTCTTTTGGTTCTAGTTTGAACTTAATAAAAACTGAAAAGTCTTCTACATCTTCATATGAGTTATCCATAGCAATTTCAAAGTTAGATAATGGGGTTGAACATCTTGGACAGTACATCACAATCTTTCTACCCTCATAGATTAAGTCTTTGTTATATAGTTGTTTGAAACCCCACCAAACTGATTCCATGTAGGTAGTATCCATAGTTTTGTAGTTATTCTCAAAGTCCACCCAACGACCTAATCTTGCAATAATCTTTTCCCACTCTCCATCAAGTCTCATTACTTCTGTATGACATGCTTGATTGAATTTATCGATACCTAAATCTTCAATACCTTTTTTCCCGCCCCTTATATCAAGCTTTTTTTCAATCATGTTTTCAATTGGAAGACCATGACAGTCCCAACCCCAAACACGCTCAACTCTATAGCCTTTCATGGTCCAGTATCTTGGAACAACATCTTTACTAGTTGATCCAAGTAGATGGCCAAAATGAGGTAATCCAGTGGCAAAGGGAGGTCCATCATAGAAGACATAAGACTTTGATTTATTTCTCATTTCTACTGATTTTTCAAATGATTTATTTTTTTGCCAATATTCAAGAATTGACTCTTCTAACTCTGGAAAATTTGGTCTTGTTGGTAATTGATTTAGTTTTGGCATAATTCCTTAATTTAATAATTTCTAAATATAATTTTTCTTACCTTCATCTTATCAATAATTTTAGTAGCATTCATTGTCACTTTTAATACAAAAAAAGCCCTCTTGTAACTAGTGTTTTTTTTGTGCAGTTGCACGTTTTTCACTAATCACAAGAGGGCCTTCAATCAATTGATTGTGTGGGCGGTACCACCTCTCATGTTTGGAGTTATCAGATATAAAACCTAATCCTATTAACCAAACTTCTTATTTCCTGCTATTACGGGCTTACCCGAAAAGATCTACTTATTTGAAATTCAAATGTTCTTCTTTTGCCTTGTTTTGTGATATCCAACTAAAATGGCAAAACTACAAACGGCTTTCATCTTTGTTATGGTGTGTATTATATCATAAAGAAATTATCTACAATATCCAACAAGTATGAGCATAATATTATCAATTATTATTCGTGTTAGAATGACTTATATGAAAATTAACTATATAAATTTTATTGAAAAAACATTAAATAATGCCAGTAAAATGTCAAATGAAAACTTTAAACAAGTAAAAAATGTTTCAGTTAAAACTGGAGATAATAATCAGGTCTTAACACAGACAGATTTAGCAGTTGGAGATTACATTGTTAAAGAAATAAAAAATGCCTTTTGTCACAATATTATTGATGAAGAAGCTGGAATTATTGATAATAAATCTGAATATACTTGGGTGGTTGATCCGATAGATGGAACTTCAAACTTTGCAAATGGGCTACCAACATATGGCGTCATGATTGGTCTATTATATAAAGATCAGGCAATTGCTGGTGGGATTGTATTACCATCATTTAAGCAAATATATGTTGCACAAAAAGGTATGGGAGCATTTTGTAATTCTCAAAAAATTTCAGTTTCAAATGAATCTAAATTATTATCAAGCTTAGTTGCATATGGTATAGATGGTCATCAGGAAGATCCACAAATTACCTTAGATGAAACAAAAACTTTAGCCCAGATAATTTTAAATATTAGAAATTTACGCACTACTAATAGTGCTTTTGATATGGCACAAGTTGCATCAGGAAAATATGGTTTATTTTTAAATAGAACCACTAAAATTTGGGATAATGTTGCTTTGCAACCAATTATTGAAGAAGCAGGGGGAACTGTGACAGACTTTTGGGGAAAACCAATGGATTATTCAAACCCACTTACTAGAATAGAAGAAAATTTCACAATTTGTGCTGGGGCAACTCAACTTCATAAACAAGTTCAAAAAATAATTAATTCAAATTGATGAGCGGGCAAAGAGAATCGAACTCTCGTCTCGTGCTTGGGAAGCAAGCGTTCTGCCACTGAACTATGCCCGCATGTTGATTTATTAAGTGTATTTATATTTTATCAGAATTAAGAATTTGGGTGGTATCATTTCTATGATTAAACTTCATTCCTAAGGTATTTTACCAATTGATTAATATTATCAAATTCAAGTTTTGATTGGGGAATATTTATATCTCCAAAGGGCCAGCGTAATGCTATTTTTAAATGTTTGACCTGGTTTTGTCTTTTGCCTCTTTTAATTGGTTCATCATTCTCATCTTTAATGGTTTTTAGGTATGGCATTATGGAAGCTTTAACAGTTTCTCCACTTTGAGTTAAAAGATCAAGAATAAAATAGGGATTATTTGATTTGGTGAACATTAATTTAACACCAGGTATTTTTTGATCAATTTGCAAGCAAGAATTAAATACTCGATTTGGATATTTTTTCTTCTTTTCTTTTTGTTTGAATTTTAGTCTTTCAGCAATATTGTTGTGAACTTTATTTCTTTTAGCTTCAAAATCAATTGTAAGTCTTTCAGCTGATAGTTGCTTCATATGAATGCTATTCTATTACTGTTTTTTACGCCTTAAAAAGGCAGGAATTTCGAATTCATCTTCAAATGCACCTAGCAGTGACTTTTTCTTAACTTCTTCTGGTTTATTTTCATCTTCTGGTAAAGTTGATTGTTCCTCAATCGGTTCTGATTTAAGTGGTTTAACTGATTTGTAGCCACTTCTAATGGAATCTCCAAAAGCTTGAGACTTTACAAAAGGTTGATTTGGTTCATTTTTTGAAGCTGTCATTTGTTGGGTTGTTAAGGGTTGCGTATATCCAGATGGTGCTCTATCAAATTTAGGACCTTGTGGTTCAACTTGTTGTGGCTCTTGCTGCATTCTGTTTCTAGAATCTCTACCGTAAGCACCAAATAATGGTCTATTTGTTGGAAGGTTTAGGGTGTCATTTTCAAAACCTGTAGCGATAACACTTATCTTGATTTTATTGCCCATGTTTTCATCAATGGTTGCACCAAATATGATGTTTGCATCTGGGTCTGCTGCATTTGCAATAATACTGGAAGCATCTGAAATTTCACTCATAGAAACGTCTGGTCCAGAGATGATATTGTATAGAATACCTTTTGCCCCATCAATTGATACTTCAAGCAGTGGAGACGAGATAGCTGTTCTAGCAGCAGTTACAGCACGGTTTTCACCTGTTGCTTCACCGATGCCCATAAGAGCAGTGCCTGATTCTGACATAATTGTTTTAACGTCAGCAAAGTCAACGTTAATAAGACCTGGGACAGTAATTAGGTCTGAGATACCTTGAACACCCTGACCAAGAACATTGTCAGCTAGTTTAAAGGCATCTAAGAAACTTAGTTTTTTATCAACTACATCCATTAGTCTTTGGTTTGGGATAACAATTAAAGTATCAACAGCATCTTTAAGATTTGCAATACCTTCTTCAGCTGTAATCATTCTTTTTTTACCTTCAAAGGCAAATGGTTTGGTTACAACTGCAACTGTAAGTGCGCCCGCTTCTCTTGCTATTTCTGCAATGACTGGAGAAGCACCTGTTCCAGTTCCACCACCCATACCCGCGGTAATAAAGACCATATCTGTATCAAATAATAATTCTTTAAGTTTGTCATAAGATTCTTCTGCAGCAGTTCTGCCAACTTCTGGATCTGCACCAGATCCAAGTCCTTTAGTAAAGTTACTACCTATTTGAAGTTTTGTATCAGCTTTTGAGGTTAATAGTGCTTGTGCATCTGTATTTACCACAATAAATTCAACTCCATTAATTTGATTGGATTCAATCATGGAATTAACAGCGTTTCCGCCTCCTCCACCTGCACCGATTACTTTAATTTTTGCGAAAGTTGTGTTGTTTGGTTTGACTAATGCCATATGTTATTTCAGATTAAACTATTACTATAATAATGCTTTTGGAACAAAGTGTATCACTAAAAGACTGTGAACAGCAAGTGCTAAATTATGGCATTAAAGATTTAAATAAGTTGCCAATTTTACTTGGAATTGATCCAAGCGAAAAGCCTTTAAAAAGTGAACCAAAATCAAATCCTGTCGAAGAGCTAGATCCAGTTTCTTTTTGTCCTAAGTATAGTAATCCAATACTTGTAGCAAATTCAGGTTTGGTGATATCGTTGGTTAAGCCTTGAAGTTCAATAGGATTTCCAACTCTTGCAGAAAGATTTAATTCTCTTTTAGCAATTTCAGCAATTTTTGTTGTTTGTGCTCCACCACCAGTGATTACTACACCTGCTGGAATTAATGGAAGTAGATTTTCAGATTTGAGTCTATCCCCTACTAGAGCAAATATTTCTTGCATTCTTGGTAGCATAATACTTTGAACTATATCTTTTTTTGAAAAACTTTCGTCAGTATTAATAGTTGTATCAAAATCTGAAAGTTTTAGCTTATCAGCTATTTCTTTTCTTTTGGTGAAATCTTGTTTAGATTCCCCAGCAATTGGAGTTAGTGGTTTAAATGCTTCTTTAGATAAAGCTATCTTAATTTTTTCAGCGCTATCAAGGCTAACTTTACAACCAAGTGCAATGTCTTGAGTTATATGTCTTGCTCCAACTGGGAGTGTTGCTGAGAATTCAAGTGAGCCATCTACATAGACACACATCGAAGTTGATCCCGCACCAATATCTACGACAGCTACCCCTAGTTCTTTTTCCGTTTCTGTTAATACAACACTAGCTGATGCTAAACCAGAAAAAACAAAGCCGTCAACTTGGACACCTAAATCAATAATACATTTCTCAAGATTTTTTAAAGCTGTGTTAAGACCAGTAATTATATGTGCTTCTGATTCTAATCTAACACCTGTCATTCCAATTGGGTCTTTAATGCCATCTTGTGAGTCAACTTTAAAATCTTTTGGAATAACGTGAATAATTTCTCTTTCAGAAGAAAGTGAGATTGCTCTTGCAGCATCTATTACCCTATCTACATCTTCTGGACTAATTTCTTTATTCGGAGAAGATACAGCTACAACTCCTTTTGAGTTTTGTGATGAAATATGTGTGCCTGAAATAGATACGTATGCATTTTTTACTTCTACTCCTGCCATTCTCTCAGCAGCATCTAAGCTTTCAGTAATTGTTTCAAGAACTTTTTCTAAGTCAATGATTTGGCTACGCTTCATACCTCTGGAGTGAACAGCTGAGACGCCCATAACTCTAAGAGATTTATCTTCTTCTACTGACGCAATTAAAGTGACACATTTATCAGTACCTACATCTATTGCTGTTATTATTCTGTTTCTTGTCATATCTTGTTGTATATAGAATATCAAATTTATTGACGTGTGCGAAGTACTGGTAAGTTAAATCGCATATCAATTTCCAAAATTGGTTCTTCAATTTCTTCTAACTCTCTTGCTTTAATTATTGTATCAATTTTTTTTACTTGAGTCTGTATAGTTTCAATATCAAAAACAAATCTTGGTTGTTCATGTATTTCAACAACTATTTCACTGTCATTTTCCCAATAAATCACTGCCTTATCAAGTGATGCGTTGTTAAAGTAGTCAGCTAATGTTAAAAATATTTGATGATATTTTTGATCAACTTTATTTTCATTTACAACTTGATACTCATTCTTCCACTCAATACTTGTAACTGTTGAGTTAGATTCTTGTGGAATGATCTTTCCAGAGTCTCCAATAAAGTTTTTTTGTTGATTAAAAATTAATTCATAATCAATTTGTTCTTGAACAAAGTTTAAAACAATTGTATTGGGAAATGTTTTATTAATAGAATCTAAAATATAGATTGTTTTTTGATTATCATCATTTGCTAATTTAGTTTCAAAGTCAGAAAAAAAGAAAGAAGAGCCTTTTAGCTTATTTGTTCTTGAAATTAATTCTTCTGAACAATTAGAATTTATCACATTACATTCAATTTTTGTTACTCTATTAAACAATAAAAAAATAAAAATTATTAAAATTAATAAAGGAAATAATATTTTTTGTAGCATCATTATTTTTTAGCAACAGATTTTGTTAATTGGTAAAGCTTTTTTTCTGGATTATTAATTTTCGAAAACAATTGAAGGTTTCTTGAAAATTTTCGATGGTATTTTTTAATTAACTCAGAGGCTTCAAGCAATACTTCAGGTGTTAGATTTTTTTGCTCTAACAGAATAGCTTGTTTATTATCACTTAGTGCTTGAGCATTTTTAAGTTGTTCATCATTATGAGAAAAAGGTAAAGGAATCAAAACTGATGGTAGTTTATGTAATGCAATTTCTTCAGTTGTATTAGCACCTGCTCTAGAAATAACACCTTTAGCATTTGAATAAATCCATGATAGTTCTTCTCTAGAAATCCATTCAATAATTTTATAATTTGCCTGATTAGCTTGGGATAGTTTACTTCTAATGAGTCGAAGTTCTTTTTTGTAGTTCATTGATCCAGTTGGCTTTCCACACTGATGTATGACATACCAATTCTTAAGTAATGGTTTTAAAATTTGTGCAACAGTTCTATTAATAATTTCTGAACCCTGACTTCCACCCGTAATATACAAAATTGGTTTAAGTGGTTTTTTCTTGAGCCATGAAGGTAAGGTTTTATTTTGTTCTAATATTGATGATCTGATTAAATTTCCAGTTAGTTTAGTTCTGGATTTTGGAAAATATTTCATGCTGTCTTTATATGAGACAGCAATTTTATTGGCAAATTTTGAAATGATTAGGTTTGCAACTCCTACAGATCTGGTTTGTTCATGAGTAATGATAGGTATTCTCATGATCCAACAGGCTAGAGCTATTGGTAGAGCTAAATAGCCTCCAAAACTAACAAATACATCAGGTTTTTCTTTTGTAATGATCAAGGTTGTCGTTATTGTTTTTAATAAAAGTAAAGGAACACTTTTAATTTTTGATAAGAAATTATTCTCTGAAAGTTTCACAGAGTTAAAAGGAATAAATTTTACTCCCAATTTTTCGACTTCTGTTTTTTCTTGTGAAAGTTGTTTATGTTCTTGTTTACTATAAAGTCTACCTAAAAAAACAACCTTATCTTTAAGATGATTTTTAACAATGTATTCTATAAATGCTAGAGCTGGTGTTAAATGTCCGCCAGATATTAGTACTTTCATTCTTTCTTTCCAATTCTAATAAGTATGCCTGTAGCAAATAGTACCATAACAAGAGATGATCTCCCAAAGGAAATAAATGGTAAAGGCATACCAGTTAATGGGATCAATCCAACAACAGCACTAAGATTAAGTATAACCTGTAAACCTATCCAAATGATAATACCTAATCCTAGTAATTTAATTGATTTATTTTTTTCTGACTTAGCAATTGTTTGATATGCATGGTAAAAAAATAGTCCATATAGAATGATAATTGCCAAAGAACCAACAAAGCCAATTTCTTCAGCAATAATTGCGAAGATTGAGTCTGTACTTGCTTCAGGAATATATGAATATTTTTGCTGAGATTCTCCGATACCTTTTCCAACCAGTCCCCCTCTACCAAGAGCTAAGGTAATTTGTCTAATATGAAAACTAGCCCCTAAAGGATCAGATTCTGGATCAAGAAAGGTTGTTAATCTTTTCATTCTGTATGGAGAAGCAATAATCGCAATAATTATAATTGGGATTCCAATAGCTGTTAATCCTAGTAGTTTTTTTACATCTCCTCCGGCTGTAAAAAACATTGCACAAGCTATTGAAATTAGCAGAAGCAAAGAACCTAAATCTGGCTGAAGGATAACTAGAACTGCTGGAATTGCTGTGAGGAATAGAAAGGGAGCAAATCTTTGATGCTGATTTAGCCAATTTGAATAAAAAGCAATTAATGCAAATTTAAAAAATTCAATTGATTGAAATCTAAAGCCAGCTATAGAAATCCATCTTCTAGCACCATTAAGGGATAATCCAATTCCTGGAATAAATACTAGGATTAAAAGCGCTATTCCCAAAAAATAAATTATTGGAGAAATTTTGATCCAAAACTTTGATGGAACTAATAGCCCAACTAAGAATCCAACAATGGCAAATCCAACTCCTAGCAAATGTTGTGTTAAATAGTGGTATTGATTTCCAAATGTGCTGTAGCTTTCTGCAGTTGAACTTTCAAAAACAAAAACAATACCAATAACTAAGAGGATTAAAGTTACTAAAAAAACAATAAAGTGATGTTGTTTCATTTTTTATAATACTGCTAACCAAACACCAAACAGAGTTAACATGATTTGGACTAGCCAAGCTCTTTGAACAATCTTAGGTTCTTCCCAGCCATGTCTTTGTAAAGTTAAATGAAATGGTGCTGCTGGCATAATTCTTCGTTTGAAAAGTTTTTTTGATAATAGCTGGAGAAATGAAGAAGATATTTCAAAAACAAAAATAAAGCCTATTACTATCAAGGCAATTGTTTTACCAAGTAGTAAGCCAATTACAGCTAATGTTGCTCCAAAGGCTAAGGATCCAACATCTCCCATAAAGATACGTGCAGGATAGACATTAAAGTAAAGGAAAGAAATAAGTGATCCTATTAGCAAAGCTAAAAAGATTGCAATTGGAACGTCTAAGATTTGAGATGATAAAAACCAAAGACCAAATAATGAAATCATTAATGTTCCTGAAGCCAAACCATCTAAACCATCTGTAATATTCACTGCATTAGCAAATGCAACGATTGTAAAGGCTGCAAATGGAACAAAAAATATTCCAAGTTGGAAAGTTCCAATAAATGGAACGTGTAGAATAGATATTCCCAAGTTTAAATAAAGCATCAGTGCGATGATAAAAGCTAAGACAATTTGAAAAAATAATTTATGTTTCATTCTTAAACCAAAAAATCCTGATGATTTAAATTTAAAAAATTTCTTTATATCATCATATAAACCTAAAACCCCAAATGATAAGAAAGTGAAAAAAAGAACATTTACTTCACTTTCAATATTTTTATAGTTACTTGTTATATCAACACCAAACTTTCTAATTAATGGCATTAAAAGGGCAAATAAAATTGAAACAATACCAATCACTAATAGCCCCCCACCAACTGGAACACCAGCCTTTTTTTCATGAAACTTGTTGAATATTGGTGTTAATTTACCAAAAGCATCTCTTGTATCTTGATTTGCTCTTTGAAATTTTAACTTATAAAGTAAATCTATAAATGGCACAACAGCTGCACTTGTGACGATAAATGATAAAATCAAAACACTTAATAAAACGGATAAAGAATTCATATTAATTTAATCTTATTACTTTCTGACGATCTTTGCACCCATTGATTTTAAGCGTTCATCTAGAGATTCATAGCCTCTATCAACATGTTCAATCCCTTTGATTACGGATGTTCCTTGTGCTGTCATTGCAGCAAGGATTAAAGTTGCTCCATGTCTTAGATCTTTAACTTCAAACTCACCAGCTTTAAGTTCTGTAATACCAGTAATTTTGATTGCATGTTTATTTTCTGGATCATCATTTATTAAATCAAAGTTGTAGACCTGTTCAGGATGGCTAATTTCTGGATTAAACTTTTCAATTTTAGCGCCCATTTTTGTTAACTCATCAACATATTGAAATCGATTTGCCATAATGGTTTCATGTAAGATACTAGTACCTTCACATTGAGTTAAAACTGTGGCCATTAATGGTTGCCAGTCTGTCATAAATCCAGGTTCAATTTCAGTTGTAATATCAGCAGCCCTTAAAGGTCCTTTGTAGTAGAATCTAATTCCATAGTTTCCGACCTCATAACCAGCACCAATTTCATCAAGCTTTTTAAGAAATTCAGTTAAGTGATCATGTCTTGCATTTTCAATGATAACATCTCCTTTTGTGGCAATAGCTGCACATGCATAACTAACTGCTTCATTTCTATCAGGAATGAGTCTGTGAATTGCTCCAGATAGTTTTTCAACACCTTCAATTTCAATAACTCTATAAGACCGGCGTCTAATTCTTGCACCCATTTCATTCAAGTATTCAATTAAGTCATCAATTTCAGGTTCCATTGCTGCATTTTCAAGAATAGTAGTTCCTTGAGCTTTAACAGCTGCCATGATCATTGTTTCAGTACCTGTGTGAGAATTCTTTTCAAATTTGTAAGTTGCGCCGATCAGTCTTTTTGCTTTTGCAACATACATTCCATCTTCAAAGCTAACTTGTGCTCCAAGAGCTCTTAATCCATCAAAGTGTCTATCTAAAGGGCGTTTTCCAATCTTGTCTCCACCCGGTGCAGGGACTCTGGCTTCACCAAATCTTGCAAGAAGTGGTGGAATAAACATGGTAGAAAATCTACCTTGCTCACCATGTTCTTTATCAATTTTAAAACTATTTAAATTTGATGGATCGATAAATATTGCACGCTCACCAGCTCTAGTAGTTTTACCACCAAGATAATCAATAATTTGAGCGACTAGCTCAACATCACTTATTCTTGAAAAATTTAGTATTCTTGATTCAGTATCTGCAAGTAACGAAGCGATCATTAGTTTATAAGAAGCATTTTTTGCTCCACCAATTCTGACTGAGCCATGTAGTGGTACTCCACCGGTTACGTGAAATTCTGACATCAACACCTGCTTTCTAAGCAAATATACTACTATTTATGTATCTATTACTCAAATTGTATCAGATTAGATGTTAGATTTGAACTCAAATCATTAAACTAAATCTGAAATCTCACTATCATCAAAGCCAAGAAAGAAAATCTCTGGTTTAAGTTTAATCCCAGTTTTCTCTTTGGTTTGTTTTATTACTGTTCTAATTACTTCTAAATAATCTTTTGCGGTAGCATTACCAGTATTTTCAATAAAGGCAGCGTGTTTTTCTGAAATTTTAGCGTCACCAATTTGATATCCTTTTTTGTTAAGAATATGTTCTACGATGTACCCTACACTTGTGGTTGGATATCCAAGTTTATCTTTAACTTCGTTACTAATATTTTGGAAAACACATCCAAGTGATTTTCTAGGTTGAATTGCTTTTCTAATTGCCCATTCTCTAGCTACGTATGCTGCTTTATCTGCGTCACCTTTATAAAGAGCAAAAGTAGCTGAAATAATTGTTTCATTTGTTTGATGAAACCTTGAGACATCATAGCCTGCTTTGAGATCAATTTTATTTAGAACTTTTGTGTTTCCTTGTTCATCAATAACTTTAACAGACTTAATAACTTCTGATATAAAGTGAGTACCACCATGAATGTTGTTATAAATAGCACCACCAACTGTTGCGGGGATTCTAGAATACCACTGAAGTCCAGTAATACCTTGTTGAATTAATATGTTAATTGCAAATGGAAGAGAAACCCCAGAATCAAGCTCAACTAATATTTTTTCTTGATCTGATTCATCATAATCAAGATCTTTAAATTCATAAGTAAAAGTTCCTTTATCAGAATTTGATTGCCATCTTGCAGCAATTGCTTCTTGTTCTTCTTTATTTATTTCATGGTCTTTATGTCCATATGAATCAAGAATTGTAATATCCTGAGCAATATTTTTAACTACTAGTCCTTTAATTCCTTTGTCAGAAATCAAGGTATTTGCACCCCAGCCAAGTAAAGTTAATGGCAAGTTGTTTTTTCTCATGAATGAAACTAAGTTTATAAACTCTTCACTTGTTTTTGTTTCACAAAAAACCTCAGCTGGTCCACCGATCTTAACAGTAGTAAGTTGAGCCAAACTATGATCTGTTTTTAATACTAAGTTCGGAAATTCTTCTCTTAAAATTGCTATTAAGTTTTGGCCGTTATAGTTAATCATATTTACTTAATTTTATCGTGTACTTTATAAATATCTCCAGCACCTAAAGTTAAAACTACATCACCTGATTTGGTGTTGGATAATAAAAATTCTTTTAATGAGTCTATGTTTTTTAGGTTTTTAATTGTTATCTCGTTATAAATCTGATTAATGCCTTTTACAATATCGTCACTTGAGATTGTTGAATCATATTCTTCTCTTGCAGATGCAAATATATCTAAAAGATAGACTTCTTTAGCATTCTTAAATGAATGAATAAATTCATGAAGTAATTGCTTAGTTCTAGAATAGGTGTGAGGTTGAAAGACAATAATTTTTCGCTGATCTTTGTACCAGGTATTTAAGGCAGCAATGGCAGACTTAATTTCATTTGGATGATGGGCATAGTCATCAAAGTAGATAACTCCATTTTTTGTTCCTTTATTTTCAAATCTTCTTTGGGTTGAAGCAAAATCTTTAATTGCAGTAATTGCATCTTCAATTTTAATTCCTGAAACTACACAAGCAGAAATAGCAGCAATAGCATTTTGTACATTATATTCACCAGGAACTTTTAATTTTAATTGATATGAATTATTTTTATAAATAATATCTGCTAAAGTTTGACCAACTTCTTGGTTATTTGGGTTAAAATTATATGAGAAGTCAGCTTTTTGATTTTTACCAAAGGTAATAATATTGTTTGCTGAAGTGTGAGGTTTAAAAACAAGATCTTCATAATTAATAATCAAACTGCCATCTTGATCAATTTGATTAAAGAATTTAAAGAAGACTTCTTTTGTGTGTTCAAAGTCTTTATATACATCAGGATGATCAAATTTTAAGTTTGTACAAACTGTAATGTTTGGGTTAAGGAATGAAAATCTTGGTGTGATTTCTTCTTCTCTTTTTGGAGCACTTGGATCTGTGACATATTCATCTGCTTCTACAATAAAATATTTAGAAGA
>Ga0100402_1005544_pt1 | contig 12839 bp, 5 predicted proteins | sample CryGeyme20150102_FD_80419 | JGI IMG/M metagenome (GOLD analysis project Ga0100402, IMG submission 80419) | Groundwater microbial communities from Crystal Geyser aquifers in Utah, USA - Crystal Geyser metaG 2015-0102 | ecosystem: Environmental > Aquatic > Deep subsurface > Groundwater | place...
ACCACCTCCTCTCGCTCCAATGATGGGTCGATCCTCTGAATCAGAAAATTTCATAAGTAGGTATGACTGGATGGCTGCAGTTACATCGGGTTCCTTCTCCTTGTAGCATTGAATGTATGTAGTGCCCTGGATGCGTCCGTCAGAAATATCACAGTAGGTGGTGTCGATAATGGGTTGAAGGTGCTCCCACAATGCTTGTGTATCCAAGGCTGTGACTTTCTCAAGTCTAACGGCTGTGCTGTGGGATACAATGTAGTCATGATACTTCAACATTTTGTCAAATTGGTTGATATCTTGTCTTTTGGTCCGGTGGTCTAAGAAGGACAGGGTTTCCATGGGCTGCTGTGTCAAGATGTCTAGGACTCCTTGGTAATCCGAATTGCCCACCACTAAGGTTACCATGCGGGTGTTGTGACCTTTGCCAAGTACTGTGGTGTTCAAAACATCTAATGCTGGTGTCCAGTGAGTCTGTGAATATTTGATAATATGGGCTGCTAGTCGGTTGGTGATATCATCTCTGTTGGTGTGTATGATGTCTTTGCCAAGAAAGTATCCTACAATTTTGCTGTGGGGCTCAAGGAGCTTAGTCACTTTCATGTAGGTATTGGTGCCTTTCAACATTTCAGTGAAGTCAGAGTCCATTCGCAGTTGTGCCAAGTCTTTCTTGATGATGGTGGAGGTAAGCCAAAAACTGAATACTATCTTGGTTGTGCCATCAGAGGGTTTGCCCCAGGTCATTGTTTTCATGGCAGTGAACTTGATGAACCATGGAATATCCTTTTGGGCTTTGTGTAGGATGGCAGTCACAAGTGTGGGTCTAGTTTTGTTGTCAGCACTGCTAAGCATGGCTTTGGGATCATGAGCCTGAATTGTCTGCAAAATGAGTAATAGATCTGTAGTTGACCAGTTGTTGCCTTTGGTGGTACGCTCAAAGGCAAGTCCGAATTCATGGCTGCTGTTGTTGTTGGTGCTGGTGGTGGCTTTCTTTGGGTCTTTGGTGACCGTCGTCCATGGCAATGTGGGTTCTGTTTGTGCTGTGGGTGATTTGTTGTGAGGGCTGATGTGTAGGGTTCCGACTGCCTTAACTATAGTATCATCCGTCGTGTGCTCCTGAGTCGTACCAGCAGGAGCCGTACCAGCGGCTCCAAAGGTGTTGGTTGTAGTAGAAGCACATGTTGTGCCTTTTGCTCCGGTAGGTGTAGTAGAGGTGCCGTTGTTGGGGTGAGGACAAGTTCCGTGGTTCTGGGTGTCTGGTGCTTCCTGGTTATCGTCTTCTTCCATGCGACTATCATCAAACTTGTCTGCTAGTAGTGCTGGTTCTCCGCCTGAAAAACCCGTAGCAGTGGCTGTATTGTTAGTGTCAGCGGTTCCAGCTTCGAGTGTCAAAGTGTCGTCGTCCTGTTCATCGTCGGCAAGGTTGTAGCAGATGGTACTCCTCGTTGTGGTTGCTTCAGTGTCACATCCTATTCCCTGCCGCGTTGCTCCTGGTGAATTCATTCCTTGTCCATCACCGTCGTGAATCTTGGCAGTGCCTCCTTCCGGATTCCTTGGTGTGGTGTCCGTTAATACGTTGGTTGTGTCTACCATCCGTGCGTTCCTGCTCCTGCGCTGTTTTGTCGTGTCCTTCGGAGGTGTCGTCTTCCGTGTGTCTCCTCTTCGTTTGTCCACCCTGGTTAACTTCTCGTTTTGACCTGTCTTCGCCTTCGCAGCTCCGGATGAACGAGGGATCCCTTTGCTTGTCTTGGCGTGTCTCGTCTTGGTCGTGGTGTCTCCTGGGGCTCCTGTCGAGACGATTGAACCTGGCTGGTGGTGATAGTGGTTGTATTTGGTTATGAGCCGTGCTCTACTAGCCGTGCTTTTAACAATAGTTGTGGGGCCGTCTCTGCTGTTCTTAGCTGTAATAGTTAATCCGTTAATAGTGTGCTTAGTTATAATGATAGAAGAAGTTAGTTAACTTGTTGTAGTGGGGTGTCGAGGTTCTATAATACCACTTGGTAGTAGTATTACAGCCAATTCCTTTTTCACTCGATTTTTTCTAGAATTGTACCAGTACCCTACTACTAGTAGGTACCATGTACAGTACTAGTGTAGTACTGAGGACCCCCTAATTGGAAGTACCAGGTCGGGAATTACTTATAGCTAAGGTTAGGTATTGTTGTTTGGTGGCTGGGCTTGCTTGGCTACTCGCTAGCTACTACTCGAGTACAGTACTAGCTAGTAGTAGCTACTAGTACGAAAGCTGAAGTACAGTGCTGGTAACATCCATCACTGTTCCATTGTGGAGCAGGTCTGCGAACTTCAAAAATGGAGAATCTTCTCTGCTTTTGAAAAGGGCCACCGTCAGCAACGAATCTCCATCTCTACAACCTGCTACAGTCGTACTAGTCTAGTAGACTAGAAGTATAACACACGCCATTCAACACCACATAGACAAGGCCAACAAGGCACGGACAATTCACCTACCGTAATAATAAGGAGAAACCAAGCAGGTCTTGTCGTCCAGAGAAGGAAGACTGCAAGAGGGAAGAAACAACTTTCTCATTCGCAAAATACGCACACACGCACTTGCCTCTCTCCGTCCCTGACGAAAGAATTCTTTCCCACGCGGCCACCAAGCACCAAGCGCAGCAGCAACGACAAGACAGCATGAATTATTTTCTTGAAGCTCTCGTGACGACTCTTCTTTCCGTGGATCATCTTATACATCCATTCCACAACGAGCCACTTCCTCTCCACCACGACACTGCTAGTAGAGATCGTCAGAGTCGTTGTTCTTTGTCGAGCACTCATTCAGTGACATCTCTCTCTTCCAACGAGTCAGACGAGTCATTCGATACAGATACCACTCAAAGTGTCCTGGCTACAACGCCCGCTACCTCTGCAGTAATGGCGCCACTGCAGACAAATCCTCCCAAACCGAAGGAATATGTTTACCATTGCCCACCTTCCAACTGCAACAACGTCGACACTTTCTACGAGGCCAATGATACTGTCTTTGGTTCTATATTACGAGGAGAATTACCTGCTGTCACTTTAGCCGAGTCGGATCGCCTCGTGGCATTTCAGGACAAGCGCCCGCGTGCCCCCCTTCATGCTTTGATTATTCCCAAGGTCTTTGTAGGAAGCATCTTTGATGTTCAACCTCAAACTAAAGACATTGACGACATGCGGGAAACGTACGACATGGCTTTGCGACTGTTACAAACTCATCAGCCAAAAGCATTTCAGGAGGGAGACTATAGGCTGGTGTATCACGTACCACCATTCAATTCGGTCAATCATTTGCACTTGCACGTTTTGGCACCAGTGTCGGAAATGAGCTTTTATTACAAGTATATCAAGTATTTGCCATTTACCAGATGGTGCATTTCCATGGACAATGTCATGGAACGACTCATGTCAGGACAATCCAGTGTACCTTATCGGCGACCCCCCTGTTGCATCTTGTCTTCCTGATCCTGTCAAGGTCTCTACTGTGGAAATAAAGTATACAGTCACGCTGTACTACTAGTAGACTATCAGTATGTAGTATTAAAACCAAAATGTTGAAAAAGATGATTTCATTTTAAACCCCCGAAATGAGAGGTAGGTAGGCTTTCTGTAGAGCGAACGAATTGCTTCACCTAACTAACTCTCTCGTGGGCTGTAGGTGAATGTACAAACATGAATTTCTCCTTGCCTGCTCAAATCCACAGTATTACAATGCTCTGGTGTTGCAAGTAGTATATCCTGGTAGTCCAGCACTGGCAGAGGCGCCACCAGTAAACTCCATTAGAAAGGTGGGGATATCTGAAATCGAAAGAAAGTAACATTACATTACATGAGCAAATAATACAGAAAGGAATTATACGTTGTATGTACAGTCAATGTAGTCATCGTACCATCGAGAATGAACCCCAACTGCAAACCAAAGGGCGGAAATTCTGCAATGGGAATCGCCTGTTTACAACCCTGTTGAAGGTCAGAAAGTGCACCGGTGAATGCCATTCCAATAAGCCCACTTAATCCAAGATCATACCCCAAAACAAATCCAAAACAGTTATTCAGAGTACCAACACCAACCGGATCGGCAGTTCCTAAGGTTCAAGACAAGACGACAAATAAAAAAGATGAAACTGTTTTTGAGACCAGGAACTGTTTTTTGCATAAGAGCAAACTCTTTCTGCTGCATGAGCATACCTTGACCCCAGAACATGTCACCATCTTTTAAGTGCATTATTTGGAAGAGAAAAGCGAGCACATCAGATAAAAGCCATTTGCAAATCGCAGTCAACAAAGAAAGCAAGAAAGCAATAAATCAAGCAAACTTGTAAGAAGGCAAAACATTCAATGTGGGCACTCACTGTACGTTCCCAGGGCACCAAGCTCCCAAGAAGTGCCAAAATAGGGTGTCATTCCTCCCACTGAGGCCCGACTCAATTTTTCTGCACCACCAGTACAGTTATTAAAGCTTTCCGAAATTAAATCAACGGGTGGTCGATTCTCTTCGGCTCGAATAGTGTCGCTCATTCTCAGAATATCGTCGCTTTCCGTGTTGAAGAGGTTCATGCCGAGATCTGGAAACATTCGGAACATGTCGGTCGTGTTCATGTCTACGTCGGCTTTGGTCATTAGGTCCTTGCCGTATGTCTTCAAATCAAATCCAGTCTGTTCCATGGCGTAGCGTACAGCTTCAACGCCGCACGTGACAGGATAACAGCGCTTGCGGATGGGTACGCGCAAACAATCGAGACCAGGAGCACACGGATTGTCATTGCCACAGCGGTCACCAATAAGACCAAGTGTGGGGTCATTGGGATCCAAATCCTCCATATCTGACTCGTCCTCTTCCGCTTGATCCTGAAGCAATCGCTGCAAAATACGATGGTGCTCTTGTCGGTCCGTTGAGGACAGGGAGGTCGCTCCTGCCATGACAGCAACTGAGCACAAAGCAAGCAGGGATGAAATGATAATGACGACTTTCATGGCTAAGGACTACTGTAATAGCAAATTTTCCCTGGTAAAGATTCGTTATTTTCCGTGGGAGAAATGGCAGAATTGGGTGAAAGTGAAAGTCTATGATGATGAGATGGTGAGGAGCAAGGATGATTATTTGCGATTTGCGCACTGTTTTGCGATGATTTTGTGAGGAAATGCCGGATACACGTATCTGACTTTAGTATTTATAAGAAATCGAAAGACGCCAAAACAGCTTCGCCAAGTTGTCTTGTTTCCTTATTTCTTTATTATGCTAGCTCTAGACTAGGCTACCAGTACCAGTACCAGGTAGGGATCTACTGGCTGTGGTGATAACATTAGTCCGTATCCTCTCTCACAACATAGGTTATTACTCCGAATATTGTAATTTTCCGAACTCTGGGAACCGTTGAGCATAATATTTTTTGCTACTGTGGACTGGACTGGTGATGAGAACATGGTGTAAATTTAGCGAGAATTGTTCTCGTTAACGCTAGTACTACGTGAAGGCCTACTAGTAGACCTAGTTAACTACCTACAACGACTAACCCTAACCAGTTGTGGTCGGGAGGGTCCACCAAACCACTGGGGTAATTGCTATTGATCAACTATGTTCTTATCATCCCTGAAACGTCAAAATCCTACTAGCTAGTCAATTCTGCATTTAGCTACAGTATCGATGAAACGGAGAAGCTTGTTAAAGCTCTCTAGGTGCACAACTTGACTCTAGCGCTCAATTCTGTGCCAATTGTGATCCGAAGTGAGCAAGAGTCCAACGGGGAAAGTGCTGCGATGGAGTATGTGTGTGTGTGTGTGTGTGTGTAAAGTGTTGTAAATATAGTGGCTATACTGCCATAGTTTCTCGCCGAGATAAACTTGTATCGGAAATGCCGGTTGCATGACTTTTTCAACAACAAAAAGAATAATGCCGCCTAAAAAAGTTGGTGCCAACTGCCAACAACGAATCGAGTAGCTTCCAAATGCACTCTTAGCATTGATTCCGGCAACGATGCTCACTGTGCATATAGATCATTGATTCTTCTTTGATAAGCAAATAACGCGCCTTCCAGCTACTCTGTTTTTTGTGTTATAAGAGCAGCAGCAGCAGCAGCGGAAATGAGTTCCCCTTGGTTTGGAGGTGGGCATCCCTGTCATCCGTCACAAAAGTCCATTTTTTCCAATTTACATGTTTCTCCTACTGATCCTTGCCATGATACATTTTTCTTTTGATACCACAGAGCGCCCACGTCCGTTGCTTTCTCTAGAACTTCTACTTTTTCAACAACAACATGGCAAACACGGAGAAGAGTAGGCTTACGACTCCATGGTGCCTGTATTTCAAAATTCAAAATAGCTGATTCAGATGCGGCACAAGGTAGTACGTTGCAATGGCTGTGTCTCCAAACCAAGCCTTGAACACAATATAAAAATAACTATCTCCTCCAACTCGACAACGACTGTGACCCGCAAGAAGAGCATCATAGCTCAGCGATAAAATAAAATAAAATTACAAGATAATGTTATTTTCTAATGTCTCTTTTCTCGCGAACCTTTAACAACGAACTCCATTGCTCGATTAATTTATTTGAGAATATTTTTTTCAGGAGACGTCATGCGAAAGATTTTAGAAATTCTCATTTGGGGGCAAAAATAATAAAAATCAATAGTTCACCCTAACACAAAAGCGGGGTGGAGTTCTCCTCCTAAAATAATCTTGCGAACCAAAAAATGCTCCAGAGAATCATGGTACAGTATCTACAATCATAGAGCATAAAGTACTCGGAGTAGTAGTTAGGCAGGATCACTTCTCATTCTCGACCCACGAATCTTCTTTGGGTTTTTTCTTCTTCCCGTGACAAGCAAGCAGCAACCTTTTATTTACGTACGGTTCCACTCCAGTACTTTTAAAAGTGATTTCATTATCATTTTGTTGTTGTTTACTACTCCAAAGTAGTCTTTGCCGTTTCTATTTTGCAAATAGTTTATTGATCCAATATCCAATATCCAATATCCAATATCCAACAGAATGTCTGCCGTCGTCGAAAGGACAAAGCCCAACTTGCTCCAGTCCATCGCTCTTGGTGGCGCCTCGTGTGTCTTTACAGTGAATTTCACGCATCCAATTGGTGCGTTCCTACCTTTCTGTTTGTCCGTTCGAAAAGTTGCCTTTAAATGAAGGCTAGGCTTGGCTTTGTGGACTTTTTTGTTCTTATCTTTTATTTTTCTCGTTTTGATGAATCGCAGAAACTGTCAAAACGAGAATGCAGGTCGGTGGTACCGGTCTAGGTCAGACGATCACTTCTCTGGTCAAGACAGAGGGAATCCCCGCCTTTTGGAAAGGAATTGCCTTTGCCTGGTTCCGAGAAGGATCTTACGCCGCGATCAAATTGGGAGCTTACGCTCCCGTCCGCGACGCTCTCGGTGCCTCGGGACCAGATGCTCCCTTTTATCTCAAATTTTTGGCTGGTGCTTTAACCGGTGGTGTTGGATCTGTGATTGGAAACCCATTTGATGTCTTAAAGACTCTATCGCAGGCCAACAAGGGTAAATCTGTGCCCTTCGCAACTCTTATTGGCAACATGTACCACGATCAAGGAATTGGAGGATTCTACCGTGGTGTAGGAGCCAATGTTGCTCGTGCGTGTGTCCTGAATGCTACCAAAATGGCATGCTATGATATTTCCAAAGGATGTAAGTCTTATGTTCTTACTTGCTACGACTTAACCGATGGAATGTGCTACAGTAATAGAAAGAAGTATTGCTAACCTCTGGATCGTACCTTCAGATGTTTGCGATGCCACAGGATGGGGACGTAAGGACGTTCGAACTGTCTTTGCTTCTGGAATGGTTGCTGGACTTGTAAGTCACTTTTCTCTAGATGCCATGAAGTGAATTTATCAAATCAAAACTCAAAGCCTCACCTACCTGCTTTTACTACTCCGTCCGTGCATTGAATACGTTCAACACAGAGCATGACCGCCACCGTGTCTCCCTTTGATCGTATCCGAACTAATTTGATGAACCAACCCACGGACAAAAAAATCTATAATGGATTCATTGACTGTTTCGCGAAGACAATCCAGGCGGATGGCCCAATGAGTTTGTGGAGAGGATTCATTCCGATTTGGGCCCGATTTGCTCCTACTGCCACCATTCAGCTACTGACCATTGAAGCTCTTTACAACTTTTTTGGCTTTGTTAGTCTCTAAGACAATTGATGTATGTTGTTGGGTACACAAGTCTGTCAACTCTAGTTTTAGTGGTGGTCGTCGTAGAGCATATGCATGGGAAAAAGAAACTACTTATTTCCACATATGCGTGCTGACTTGAAAATGAAAAATAATATATACATGGTTGTCTGTTTTTTCTGTATAAGAGAAAAATTCGCAAACTCCAAAGCTTCCTTGCCCATTTTTTGGTCAACGAGGAACTGCGATGGAGGCTGACTACTAGATTCTAACATCGGTCCAACGGAAACTCTCTATAAAATGCCTCTATTGGCTACCAGACGGTGCCTGTGGCTTGTATTCCATTTTCTTGCTCGCAACAATCACGCTAGATCAGCTTTGACTTTTATCAAATTGGTCTATTTTAATATTATGGTACTGTAAACAATTAGATTCGTTCTAAACAAACAAAACGAAATGTTCAGGTGCAGACAGTATACACGTTAACACATGGCAGCCAAACGCTGCGAAGCGGAAAGTGGGGGTTCTACATTCTCTGGCATAGTCTGACTTCGAGTCGGCTTTTTTCGTCGTTGTCGATTGAGACTGTGACTGTTCAGACTATCATTGGCAACACTGTCCATACTATTGGCACTGTTGACGCTCTTCAAACTTCCCAAGCTCCCAGCACTGGACACGTTCCCGTTCATGCCGCCCCGGCGGTTGCGCCGACTGCGACGGGAAGATGCCAGTGATGTTATAGTATGATTTGATCCATTGAGGGATCCCATTCCTGATCCCATAGAGGTTCGTCTTTTTCCGTTTCGTTCTGCACAGCTTATCTGTACAACACCCTCGTATTTGGTCAACTTGGTTTGCACAGCAATCGATGCAGCTTCGTATGTTTCTTCAGACGCCAGAATTTGGCCTCCATCTGCCATACCTTCGATTTCTCGGGCGCGGTCCATGGTGGGACCTGTGTACTCGAGTCGTCCGGTCACGGCGTTTTTGGTCGTCGCCACCGGACCCATGTGAATTCCCATGCGCACGCGCAAGCCTCGATTGTGAGTAATTTTACATTCACAAGCCTCCTTGAGACGCAGTATGTCGTCGCTCCAATCAGCTTCCCGCAAGTGCTCCTGCAAGCTGAGGGCAAATTTCATGGCATCTTCGGCCGAATGAAAGGCCAAAAAGAAGGCATCACCTTCCGTGTCAATCTCATATCCACCGTGTTCTGCTCGCAGTTCCCGGATGATTTCGTCGTGCAAGTTGAGGGCCTGTCGCATGGCAACAGCATCTGCCTCCCACAGTGCAGTTGATCCTTGAACGTCTGTAAGGACAATGGCTGCCTTTTTTTCGGGAGGCCCCGAGGGACGATCCGCTTCTCGCAGGAGTTGTTTCTGATTTTGCATGGTTACCAGCAGTGACAGAGCTTCTTGCGCTTGTCCTAACCCCATCATTTCCATTGCCCCACTCATTGCTGGTTTTGAGTGACCAGAGCTCCGCGAAGCACAGACGCTACCATCTCCAGCGGACGAGCGATAAACATTGGTATTGGCCTGGGCAGTGCGAGAACTAGCTTGGATAAAAGAGCCTTGAGATCCAACACTACTGTTGCTCGTATTAGGATAAGGCATGTAACCACTCTTACCCGAAGCAATGGATCCATCGTCCGAGTAACCACTGGCAATACTAATGTTTGTGGCGTAGCAGTTAGGATCCTGCAACTGCTTACGACAAACGCTGACCAATTTTCGACGGTGCAGACGATTGGTAATGCCCAATGAATCGAGCACCACATTTAAGCAGTCATCGTCAGGAAGATTAGCCAACTCTCTTCCGCATATTCCCGAGACACGAAGCGTCGACTCGTACTGCTGAAAAGCACTTCCCAAGGCGGCCACAAAGTCAGCAATGTCCTCCGCCGATACTTCCTCGACAGTTTTGGATGAACCAACTCCCATTTTTTTTCTTCAAAAAATCTTTGTTAAAGTAATTTATTGTACGTGTACTGTATTACCTCTTCACGGTGACGGCCGAAGTGGCGAAACTCTTTTAGTTTGGTGCCCCACTGCTGCTAGAAAAAGATTAAGAGGGAGAGAATAAACAAAAAATACTAGACTAGAAATTACGATCAAACTTTGACTAGGACGTACTGTACAGTACCTGGTACCTGGTAGTATTATTCTAGACGACCCTACTAGAGTACTTGCAAGCCTACCATACGCGAAGTCACAATGAGTTGCGAATTATTTGGCATGAAGACATTAATTACGTCAGTCATTATTACTGAAAACGTTATTTGAATTCAGCCAGTGACGATAACAAGTAATTATTAAAGAATCGATCATTATCTCATTCTTCGGTTACTAGTACTACGTAGAGTACCTGGTAGTCTAGTACTATGGTAGAATCTGGTGGTATATCAATAATATCAGTACCGTAGTAGTGGTAGTAGGAGTCTACTAGTACTACCAGTACCGAGCCAGGGTACCTACTAGTACTGGTACTAGTACCAGGTACCGTTATTGGTGTGGTGGTGGAAGCGAAAGCAAAACAACTTGATGGCTGTTACCTGCTACAGTACCAGGGTACCTGGTACCTGGTAGTGGAAATGGATTACCGTAGTCACTTCAGAAATTAATAACAATATGGTGTTTTTAATTTTTACGCAGTATCACCTCGCGGGATTGGTACTATTAGAGATTCGTAGACTTTTAAACTCTCAAGTCGAGTACTACTATTAGTACCAGGTAGTAGGTACTACTAGGACTACGGTACTGATACTACTAGACTACTAGCTACCTGTGTACCCGCTACCTAGTACTATACAAGTACTCTTAAATAAGACATGTTACGTTGGTCAAATTTTTGTCTGCTGGTCAATATCTTGGGTTTTTTACTAACTACATACCGTACTGTAATAATAAATTTGGTAATGTGCTGGTGATCATCTGCTACTGCTACCACCGAAAGCAACAGTAGTATGCTACTAGCAGTAACACTGCTACTAGGAATCTACTCGAAGTTCAAATGGTACTGGTAGAGCTCGAGGACCATTGTGATCCTCACTTGTTGTTTGGTATCTCGCTTTTGCATCCATTGAAGTATGGTAATGATGACACGTTTCTACACTAGACTACTGTATTATTTTAATCGCTACTACTACTACTAGTAGTGCTGTACTCTAAAAAGCAAGAAAGGAGGAGATGTAGAAAAATCGCGGCGTTGTTCACCTGCAACGAAATTCCAATCCAAGGTGTTTCCCATAAACATGCTGTGGCGGATGTTTTTTAGATATAATTCCGACTAGGTAGATCTAGTGCTACAAGCAAGCAATCCACATGGATATTTATTTTCCTCTTTTAGTACTAAAACTACTACCAGTAAAATAATCATGAACTGATATGTCAGCAATTAAGAACAAGTGCAAGACGTTGTTGACATGGATAACTACCCGTTCTTGCTATCAGAGAGGACACGTCTAACTATTCTTGCCACATCCGACAAGCCAAAGCATCTTTTCAATCCTCGTGAAGTGGTGTTGGGAACTAAGTTACTATTAGTAGGATGCTACAAGTAGTAGTACTAGCTAGAGTAGCTAGCTAGCTAGTAGCTAGTAGTAGTAGTAGTAGTAGTAGTAGCTAGCTTGTAGTAGTGGAGAGCAGAACAAGTAGACCTTTGGAATTGCAAACAAATACTAAGACCTACTTACTGTAATTTTCATGAAGAGTTGTTGCGTAATAATACGAGTACTCGAGTAGACTCCTCTACTAGTACCAAGTAGTAGACTCCACGAACAAGATAAGAATGGCAAGAAAGCAAGCAAGCAAGCCTACCAATTTCTAGCTTTCAGGTACTACCAGGTACTATCAGGCACTACAATGATACCGGTACACCTAATAGTAGCTAGAGTTATTACCTCTACTAGCTAGTAGCTACCGGTAGAGATAGACTAATACCAGGTAGCTACGAGTATTAGCTAGAGTGTTCCGGGCACACTATTATTATTATTACTTAGACTACAGTAGCTAGGCTACTACCAGGTACCTGGTACTCGTAGTAGCAGTACTAGGTACGTAGTAGAGTACTACCTGGTACTGTACCTACTACTAGCTACTGTAGTAGGCCATTAAGTAACTACTACTACTAGCTAGCAGCTACAGGCAGTAGACGTGAGTGGCAAGCAAACTACTACGTACTACTGGTACTACCACTGGTACTACTAGTACTATCAGGTACCGTACCAGGTAGTCTACTACTGGTATGGTAACTGGTTGTACGATACCTGGTAATATTATTATTTATTTATTTATTTATTTATTGGAATGTTTGTGCGATTTTCATTAACTGAATTACAGTATGTTGAAAAAAAAAATTAATGCGATGAGGACATAATAATAATGTGATGATCGATCGACAGAGAGAACAGAAAAAAAAAACTATTTCTTTTTAATTACTCTACCAGGTACCAGGTATACGGCATGCTACCATACCATTAACTGGTCAAAAACTTATTAGACACTACTACTAGTAGTGGCGCTTCCGTGCTACTGTACGTACTCCCTCCAGACAGCATGTTCTTTACACAGCAGAGATCTATTACCACCATTTCCGAGATTTTTCTGTCTCGAGTTTTGGATAATGGAAACTCGAGAATATTTTCATTACATTTCTCTAAGTATTTCAGCCGTTAAATATTAACGGTGGTCTGTG
>Ga0100402_1005550_pt1 | contig 12828 bp, 7 predicted proteins | sample CryGeyme20150102_FD_80419 | JGI IMG/M metagenome (GOLD analysis project Ga0100402, IMG submission 80419) | Groundwater microbial communities from Crystal Geyser aquifers in Utah, USA - Crystal Geyser metaG 2015-0102 | ecosystem: Environmental > Aquatic > Deep subsurface > Groundwater | place...
ATGGACTTTGGAAGATATATCTCTGAAATTGAAAAAAACGCGGATGGAAATATTCAGCTCCGAATAGCGAATAGATTGTGGGGCGAAAAGGATTATAAACTCAAGAATTCATTCATAGAATTGAATAAACAAGCGTATAATTCTCCATTGCAAAAGGTTGGTTTTTCTACTAATGCAGAAGCCTGTAGACACGAAATAAACGATTGGGTTGCAACCCAAACAGAGCAGCGCATCAAAGATTTGTTGCCGCAAGGTGCTGTTGATCAGGATACAAAGCTGGTGCTAACCAACGCTATTTATTTTAAAGGGGATTGGCTCTATCAGTTTGATAAAAATGAAACGGATGAACGCGATTTTATTTTGAATGATGACGCAACCAAAAGAACCAAGTTTATGAATCAGCAAGGTCAGTTTCAGTATGCAGAAATTGCGAATGCTCAAATAATTAGATTGCCTTATAAAGGCGCGCGACAAAGCATGATAGTGGTGCTTCCAAACAAAGCAAATCAGCTTGACAAAGTGGAATCAGCTGTAAATGCAACCACACTTAAAAAGCTCTTCGAAAGCACGTATGAAGAAGTGATTTTGGCTTTGCCTAAGTTTAAAATGACGCTGCCTATGAACTTAAATACACATCTTAATAACTTGGGAATGAATTTGGCGTTTGAGGATGGCGCTGATTTTTCTAACATGAGCCAAGGCAACGATCTTCATATCAGCGCAGTAATTCATAAGGCATTTATAGAAATAGACGAAGAAGGCACCGAAGCTGCTGCAGCCACAGCGGTAGTTATGACCGTTGAATCTATTTCGGTACACGAACCACTTTTACCAAAACAGTTTATTGCTGATCATCCTTTCTTGTTTTACATAGTGGATGACGCAACCAATGCTATTTTATTCATGGGTAAAATGATGGAGCCTTAACGAGAACGGCTTTGATAAATTCGTCAACCTATCTGCTCGTTCGATCGTCTCATGCTTGGTGTACAAAGTACACTTATTTTTATATTGCTTATTATTAAACAAATTCTTCGACAGATATGATACGCTTTTCGCTTTCCTTTTTAGTAGCTATGTCAATGTTTTTGAGTGGTTTGAATGCTCAAGTTACACTCGATCCATTTTTTGCAACAGCAAATGATGTAGTCACGGTAACCTATGATGCAAGTCAAGGAAATGGTGCCTTGGTAGGTCAATCTCAAATTTATGCGCATTGTGGTGTGATCACAAATCTCAGCACAGGCCCAAGTGATTGGAAATATGTACAAGGCGCTTGGGGCACGGCCGATCCGAATACTGCGATGACCAATCAAGGTGGTGATATTCACACTTTAACAATTGATATTCCTAATTTTTATAACGTGCCAGCTGGTGAAGAAATCATTGAGCTGGCATTTGTTTTTAGAACGGCAAATGGCAGCATTGTTGGTCGCACTGCTAGTGGTGGCGATATTTATGCGCAAATCTATTCGGGTTTTGGCGCAGTGCTTTTAAATCCGGCAGAAGATTTCTTTTTTATTCAATCCAATCAAACCATTAATGTTTCTGCTTTGGCTTCAGAGACTTCTAATTTAACCATATTCATAGATGACAGTTTGGTCCTTCAAAATCCTGCGGCCACTTCGTTGACTTATACCCTCAATACCGCAGATTTTAGTCCTTCCAAGCATTATATCAGTATGAGGGCAATCGCGAATGGGGACACTATTGTTGACAGCTCTTCCTATATTTTTCAAACTCCACCAACGGTTGCTGCCTTGCCAACAGGCATAAAAGACGGTGCAAATTACATCAATGACACTGCGGTAATTTTAAAACTCACCGCGCCTTTCAAGCCTTTTTCATACGTCATTGGAGATTTTAATAACTGGGAATTTGACGATGCTTATAGCATGAACATTACGCCAGATTCTTCTGCTTTTTGGATCGAGATTTCTGGATTGAACCCTGGGCAAGAATACCGCTATCAATACGTGGTAGATCATGATTTGATTAGAATTGCCGATCCTTACGCAAACAAGATTTTAGATCCTTGGAACGACCAGTATATTCCTGCTACAACCTATCCAGATTTGATTTCATATCCAGTTGGTAAAACCAACGAGCCGGTGAGTGTTTTGCAAACTGCCATGCCTCAATACGTTTGGGATACGACTATCAATTTTACAAAACCAGCTAAAGGAGATTTAAGAATTTATGAGCTTTTGATCCGAGATTTCACAACCGAAAGAACTTTTCAAGCAGTGATAGATTCGCTTGATTATTTCTCAAGGTTAGGAATCAATGCCATTGAGTTTATGCCTGTAAATGAGTTTGAAGGCAACGAAAGCTGGGGTTATAATCCATCATTTCACTTTGCTCTGGACAAGTATTATGGCACACCAGATAAGTTTAAAGAACTGGTAGAAGAGGCTCATAAAAGAGGAATTGCAATCCTAATTGATATGGTGCTCAACCATCAATTTGGCCAAAGCCCAATGGTGAGAATGTATTTTGACGGAGCTACTTACAAGCCAACCGCAGATAATCCGTGGTTTTTAGAAGATGCAGCACATGATTTTAATGTGGGTTATGATTTTGACCATGAAAGCTCTTACACTCGAAAATTTGTAGATGATGTAATGCGCTATTGGGTAGAAGAATTTCATGTTGATGGTTACAGAATGGATCTTTCAAAAGGTTTTACGAGCAAGAATACGCTTGGTAATGTTGGTCTATTTGGTCAGTACGATTCTTCTAGGGTATCTCACCTAACTAGAATGGCTGACGAGGTATGGAGCTTTGATTCAACCACAATTATTATTCTAGAGCATTTTGCTGATAATTCTGAGGAAAAGGTCTTATCAAACTATGGTTTTATGCTGTGGGGTAATCATAATCACGATTACCGAAATCTTTCGAAAGGATCAACTGGCAATGTGTCTTGGTCAAGCTATAAATCTCGCGGTTGGTCAAATCCGTATCTAGTTTCTTACATGGAAAGCCATGACGAAGAGCGCATGATGTATACAAATACGCTGGAAGGCGCCACGCTTCCTAGTTACAACATCAAAGAGCCACATGTAGGTTTGAAGAGAGCGGAGCTTTGTGCAGTTTATTTCTTGAGTACACCTGGCCCAAAAATGATTTGGCAATTTGGTGAACTTGGGTATGACTTGTCTATCAATCGTTGTGAAGATGGCTCAATCAATAACAATTGCCGACTTTCAAATAAGCCGCCTCGTTGGGAATATTTAGAAAATAGCGATCATAAAAGACTATTTGAAGTGTATGCTGCCATGAATCATTTGCGCGAAGAATATCCCGCTTTTGCTTCCTCTGACTTTAGCATGGATGCTCAATATGGTGTGAAAACCATCAAGATTTCTGATCCTAGTATGAGCGTTTTTACCATCTGTAATTTCACAACAAAAGAGCAAATCAGTGAGAAATCTGTGCAATCAAATGGAACATGGTACGAATACTTCACTGGTGATTCAATAGAAGTTTCAAGCAATTCATTCACGTTTGAGTTGGAAAAAGGAGAGTACCGACTTTACACTACCAACAAGCTAGCAAAACCAGAAATTATAGCTGGTTTAGACGATGTTATGTCAGAAGAAACGGACTTCTTGGTTTATCCAAATCCTGGAACTGACGTGATGAACATCGTTGTGCCATTTGTCCTAAATTCCTCAAACGATATCACGGTTTATGATTTGAATGGCAAACGTGTTTCGGCTAAGATTAGCGGAAGTGAAGGCAATTTTCAGCTCAACGTTTCAGATTTGAATACTGGTTTGTATTTGATCTTAGTTTCGCACGATGGCTCGCTAATGAAGCAACTTATTTCGGTGCAATAATGGAATAGGACAAAATTGAAAGGGTGATAGTATCAAATGATACTATCACCCTTTTTTATTTCAAATCAAAATCTTTCTGAAACCAAGATCCACCAACCGCAAAAACGTTGCTTAGCGATAGAAATTCACTGCTTGATTCTTTTGTAATTCCGCCTGTTGGGCAAAACATGATTTCTGGAAAAACAGAACCGTATGTCTTCAATCCGCTGATGCCACCAAAAAGGTGAGCTGGAAAAAACTTCAACGTATCTAATCCAAATTCGCGCGCTTGCATTATTTCGCTGGCCGTTGAAACACCAGGTAAATAGGGAGTTTTACTTGCTACGAATGCTTCGGCTAATTTCGGTGTCAGCCCTGGACTTACAATAAAATCGCCACCGGCTGCTTCCACTTTTGCAATGTGCTCTGCTGTTGTAACTGTGCCTGCACCAACCAGCATTTTATCGCCAAATGCTTTTTTGAGGTGAGCTATGGCTTGCAAACCAAATTCTGTCCTTAGAGTAATTTCAATGCATTTCACTTCTTGCGAAAGCAAAAATTCTGCGAAAGCATCTACGGTATTCATATCGTTGAAAGTAACTACAGGTACCAAATGATGCCCTTTCATTACTTCTCTAATTCCGTTTTGTGAACTCATGTTTTCGCAGGATTAAATGATAAATGAAGCACCTTCTTCGCTTTCGCTAACCAAAGGCTTGAGTCGGTTAAACAACTCGCGCCCAACACCAAATGAGTCGTGGTTTTCGGCCATTACAAATGGTCGGGCATTTACTTCTTCAAAGTTTTGAACGTTAAGCGCGCCTGTTTGTCCATTAAACTCAATGATGTCGCCATCTTCAAGCTTTGCAATTAATCCGCCTTTTGCTGCTTCGGGGCTTAAGTGAATGGCTGAAGGAACTTTTCCAGAAGCGCCAGACATGCGGCCATCTGTTACCAAAGCAACCTTATAACCTTGGTTTAAAAGTAAACTCAATGTTGGTGTAAGCTTGTGTAATTCAGGCATTCCAATAGCATGTGCACCCTGGTTTTTAACCACTACAATTACATCACGGTTTAATTCGCCTCGCTTAAATGCTTTGATCACTTCGTCTTGATCGTCAAAAACAGCTGCAGGTGCGGTAACTACCAAATGCTCGTCTTTTACAGCCGAAGATTTTATCACCGAGCGACCTATGTTTCCATTCATAATGCGCAAGCCTCCTGTTGATGCAAATGGATTTTTAACACTTCGCAAAACGGTTTCATCAAGAGAATTTTCAGGACAATCTCTCCACTCCAATTGATCACCATTCATAAATGGTTCTTTGGTGTATGCTTCCAATCCTTTGCCCATAATGGTGGTCACATTCTCGTTCAAGTAACCACCTTCGCGCAAGGTTTTCATTAAGAAGCCCATACCGCCACATGCTTGAAAATGATTGATATCTGCATTGCCATTTGGATACACTTTAGTCAATTGAGGAATGGCTTCTGACAGGTCTGAAAAGTCTTCCCAATTGATGATAATGCCAGCAGCGCGTGCTATAGCAACAATGTGTAATGTGTGGTTAGTAGAACCACCCGTTGCCAAAAGGCCAACCAAAGCATTTACAATGCTCTCTTCGGTGATTACTTCATACATAGGAATGAAGTCGTTGCTCTGCTTTGTGATTTTGGTCAATCGCTCAACGGCAAAATCAGTAAGCGCAGTTCTTAGTGGTGTTCCAGGAGTTACAAATGAAGCTCCAGGCAAATGTATTCCCATGATTTCCATGAGCATTTGATTGCTGTTGGCTGTGCCATAAAATGTGCAGGTTCCTGCTGAATGATAAGATGCTGACTCAGCTTTCAATAATTCTTCACGGCCAATTTTTCCAGCAGCATAATCTCTTCTAAAAGCAGCTTTTTCTTCATTGGTGATTCCTGATTCCATTGGGCCACCGGGCACAAAAATGAATGGTAAGTGACCAAAACGAAGTGCTCCGATCATCATTCCAGGAACAATTTTGTCGCAAATACCTAGGCAAAGACCGCCATCAAACATGGCGTGGCTCATACCAATGGCTGTAGACAAAGCAATAATGTCGCGGCTAAATAGCGAAAGTTCCATACCAAGTTGACCTTGGGTAACACCATCACACATGGCCGGTACACCACTTGCTACTTGGGCTACAGAACCCACTCTGCGGGCTGTTTGTCTTATTTGTTCTGGATAATGCTCATAGGTTTTGTGAGCCGAAAGCATATCGTTGTAGGCAGTGATGATGGCTAAGTTGGCTTTTTGTGTGCCGCTCAAATCCATTTTTTCATCTTCAGCGCAAGCTGCAAAAGCATGCGCAAGGTTACCACAAGCAAGATCTTTACGGATTACTCCATCTTGCTCGGCTGCCTTCATTTGCGCCAAATATGCAGTTCGTGTTTTTGCCGAACGCTCCTTAATGCGATCGGTTATTTGTTTTACTATCGAGTTCATAAACAAAGATTTAAGATGCCCAAAAGAGCTCAAGGCTTACTTCGGGCTGATTTATGAAACCAGCAATCGGATGAGTGAATTCATCACCAGATGTTTTTGCGGTTTCGAATACCTCTTTTTTGTCAGCTCCGTAAATATGGAGAAAGAGAGTTTTACTATTTAGAAGTGCCTTTCGCGTAAAGCTAACGCGGTGATATGGCGCAACTGGTGGAACTACGCCAATCAAATCGTTTGGATTGTTTTTATCCATTCCGGCTTTCAACGCTTCGGCTTCTGGAAAAAGTGAAGCGGTATGAGAATCGCCCCCCATACCAAGCACTACACAAGAAAATGGACGTGGTATTTCGCGCACCATTTCAGTTGCAATTTCCATGTTATTGGCAAAGTCATTTGCGTCAAAAACCAAAGGAATAAAATTAGCTGCAGCGGCTTGGTTTACCAGCAAAAGCTCATTTACCATGGCTGCATTTAAGTCTTTGTGCGCATCAGGCAAAAACCGATCGTCAACTAAACCAACGGTTACTTTGCTCCAATCAAGTTCTGTTTCTGAAAGCAATTTAAATAGACCTTTTGGGGTAGAGCCACCAGAGACCAATAGTGATGCACAGTTGTTTGCTTCGATATCTGCATTTAGTGCCTCAGCAATACGATTCGCTAATTGCAAGTCAAGATTAGTTCTATCCATTTTTCTTCGCTTCGTTTTCTTGAACTTTTGCAACGTGGCGAGATCTAATCCACTCGTGTTCAGAGTTCATAATGCGATGTCCAGGACCCCAAGTCCCAGCTTCGTAAAGAATGTTTGGTTGTTTAGTGGCGCTCCAGTTTTTCAAAATAGATTCTATCCAAACCCAAGAAGCGCGCACTTCATCGCGTCTCATAAACAGGGTTTGATTGCCGCGCACTACGTCCATCAATAAACGCTCGTAAGCGTCTGGAAAGCGCTGCGTAAAGTGATCAGCATAATCCAATTCTAAAGAGAAAGGCTTGTAGCGATATCCACCAGGCCCTGGTATTTTTACCATTTGAGTCAGCTCAATACGCTCTTCAGGCTGAAGGCGAATCGTAAGCTTATTGTTCACCATTTTTTTCCTTTCGGGGAAAAGATTGTGAGGCACAGGCTTGAAGTTGATGACTATTTCCGAATAGCGGTGGGGCATGCGTTTTCCTGTGCGCAGATAGAATGGAACACCGCCCCACCGCCAGTTATCGACATATGTTTTGAGCGCGACAAACGTTTCGGTTGACGAGTCAAACTTTTCTATTTCTTCTAAATAAGATTTTACTGGGCCTTCTGCAGTGTTTCCTCTTGTAAATTGACCACGCACAGTGTGCGTTTTAATGGTTTCGGTAGTGTAAGGACGAAGCGCTTTTAACACTTTCAGTTTTTCATCACGCACCAAGTCAGCTTCAAGCATAAGTGGCGGTTCCATGGCAATCAAACAAAGCAATTGCAACAAGTGATTTTGCACCATATCGCGCAAAGCACCATAGTTATCATAATAACCGCCTCTGGAGCCAACTCCGATAGATTCAGCTACGGTGATTTGGATGTTGTCTACATCTTGTGCGCTCCAAGCTCGCTCAAAAATATTGTTTGCAAAACGCAAAACCATCAGGTTTTGAACGGTTTCTTTACCCAAATAATGATCAATGCGATAGATCTGTTCTTCAGGGAAATATTTGGCAACCTCGGTGTTTACGTTTTCTGAACTTTCTAAATCGCGTCCAAGCGGTTTTTCTAGAACCACGCGTGCGCCAGGAGTGATGAAGCCTTCGTCATTTAGGTATTTACAGATGTTTCCAAAAATGGCTGCTGGTGTAGCCAGATAAAAGGCCCGCACTTCGCGGCTCTTATCGTCAAACCATGTTTTAAGGCGTTCGTCTCGTTTAGGATCTGTTGCATCTTCTGGTATGTAGCTTACCATTTTTACAAACTTGGCTACATCGGCCTTGTTTGCATCTGGCACATGCTGAAGAATATGTCCTTTTAATGTTTTACCAAATTCATCGCCTGGGTATTCAGTTCGTGCGATGGCTAGAATTCTGCTCTTTTCGTCAATCTGGCCTTCGTTGAGGCGATGATAAAGTGCAGGAAAAATTTTGCGAAAAGCCAAATCACCGTCTCCTCCGAAAATAATGAGGTCGAAATCTGGAATTTTCTGATTGTTATCGTCTGACATATAAAATGTTATCTATTTATGAGGGCTATCGCTTTAAACGCGAGCAGCAAGTTCGGCTAATCTGTTGCTGTAGCCATATTCGTTATCGTACCAAGATACAAGCTTCACCAATCCGTTGTCTACAGAAGTGAGCTCACTATCAAAAATGCTTGAGAATGGGCTTGCAACAATATCGCTCGAAACTAATGGATCGGTGTTGTATTCCAAAACACCTTTTAAATCTGTTTCGCTGGCAGTTTTCATTGCTGCGTTTATTTCTTCAGCAGTAGCATCTTTTTCAAGCTCAATAATCATGTCTACGCATGAACCTGTGATCACTGGCACTCGGTATGAACCACCAGTGATTTTACCTTTCAAATCAGGAAATATTAAACCCAATGCTTTTGCTGCGCCTGTAGATGTGGGTACAATATTTACGGCTGCAGCGCGGCCTCTGCGAGCATCGCTGTGAAAACTATCGTTGATTCTTTGATCTGCGGTGTAAGCGTGAATCGTGTTTAAATAACCTCTTTTTATCCCGAAATTATTTTCCAATACTTTGATCAATGGCGCAGAACAGTTGGTAGTGCACGATGCATTTGATACAATTTTCGGATTGTTTTCAAGGAGGTTGTCATTTACTCCGAGTACTATGCTTGTAATGGCAGCATCGCCTACTGGATAAGAAAGCACCACTTTTTTAGCACCAGCTTTTAGGTGGCCTTCGGCCTTTTCATACGTTTTGAATAACCCTGTGCAGTCAACAACTACATCTACATTCAGCGCGGCCCAAGGCAATGCTTCTGGGTTTCTTTCTGATGAGTATGCAATGGATTGGCCATCAACATGTATGGTGTTGCCTTCAACGGTGAGCTCTTTTCCTAATCTGCGATAAACAGAATCGTACTTAAGTAGTTGAGCTATAGATGATACATCTGTCAGATCATTCAACGCAACGATTTCAACATCCGTTCTATCAAGTAGTATTCTGAACGTGGTTCTACCAATTCTTCCTAATCCGTTTATTGCAATTCTTGTTTTTGACATAATGATATCTGCTTGTTTTAGCGAATGTATGAAAAAGACTTAGTGTAAAAACTACACTAAGTAAAATGATTGTTATTATTTCACATTGCTTCAGCTAGCAAGATAGCCTGTTAAATCAACTTTTGTAGACTATTTCCTTAAACATTTTCAAGGTAAAAAGACCAAATTCCTTGATGTTTGACAAACATTTTCTTACCAATTTTTGAATACTAATACGAGCTTGGTTTGCGATTTTTCATTCCTGGGATGGTTTCAAAATCGGGTAGTGAAGTGGGCATTTCTTGAAATTTTGAGATGTCGTTCAAGCTTTTCATAAAGGCAATTACATCTTTTATTTCGTTTTGGGTCAAGCCCAAATGTGCATCGGGCAAGGTTTGATTTGGAACGTTTAAGCCCAAGCCAGCGCCACCACCATTGTTATAAAACCACATTATTTCTTCTAGCGAGTTGAATGCGCCATTGTGCAAGTATGGCCCAGTGAGTTCAATGTTTCTGATGGTTGGCGTTTTGATAGAAAACATGAAATGTTCTGCATGCTCACTTCGTTTGCCATTAGCAAAGCGGCCAAGGTCATTGTCAAGCGTTGGGTTTAGCGAATCTGGAGCCGCAAGCACGCCAAGCACTTCGCTTTCGGTGTCGTCATAAAAAGGCGGAACAATTCCACTAAAGTTTGGTGCGAAATGGCAAGTTCCACAAGCAGCTTTTCCCATAAAAATGTTGAATCCATTTTGCGCAGATGCACTCAATTCTTCGCTTTCGCCACGAATAAATTGATCAAAAGGGCTGTCCCAGCTTACAAGTGATGATACATAAGCGGCCAATGCACTCTGAATGGTGTGTGGTTTTATTGCGTCAAGCATACCTGGATATGCAACTTTAAATAGATCTCGGTAAGCCTCACTTTTTTTCAGTTTCTCGGCTAGTTCTAAAGGCTTTACATTGAATTCTAAAGGGCTCACCATTACATGTTCGGTTTGCTTTTCTAGACGATCTGCACGTAAATCATGAAAATATGCACCCGAAAACAAGGCATTTACGAGTGTTGGTGCATTTCGGGCAACTTCGGTACTTTGATCATTGCCCAAGCTTTTAGCTTTGCCGTCTGTAAAAGCTAATTCTGGATGGTGGCAACTGCTGCAAGAAAGGCTATTGTTGGCCGAAAGCGCTGGATCAAAAAAGAGGAGTTTACCTAGTTCAAGTTGTTCCTTATACTGCGATTGAATATCCGTTTTTAGAAAGAATTTTTTGTTGAGGAGATTGATGTCAAAAAGTGAAGTGGCGTTGTAGTTGGTTGCGATGGGCGAAGAGTTGGTTTCTGACAATGTTTCAATGCCTAGATCTCTATGAATTTGATAAAGGATTTTGAAGATTGGATCGCTTACATTTTTGATAAATGATAGTCTATCGAATGTATTGAAATCAGCATTTGCTAGCTGTTTTTGTCCTTTTTCAAAAAGGTAGTTTACTTGGTCGGCCGGTGCCTTGCCAGCTAAAGTGGCATAATGCATGGCGGGTGATTTCATAGCAGTGAAGCTTACTGCAATTTCTGCAAAGCAACTGTCGGTATTTGCAGGGTTTTCAAAACCTGTAATGCCAAGTGTTGCGATTCTTAGAATTTCGAAGCGCATGGCTTCAATTATATTTCGATCATAAATTGCAACGCGTGGGTGGTATAAAATGAGTTGATCAAGGTTTCGAGCAAGCGATTGATTGATGGTTTTCAGATCGTTCCAGTTGGTTTCTTCATCATAAAGCAACTCTTCAAGCCGCTGTAAGCCTTGTGGTTCAAACACATTCAGGTCAGCTACTTTTTTTTCGATCTGCGGAAGCGGTGCTCCATTAACAAAGCTCTTGATGGTAGAATGATGGTAGTATTCAAGAATGAATTCGCTGCTTTTATAATGCCTTTTAGCTTGGTGAAAAGCCTTTTTAGCGAGCAATAAATCTTCATCTGTGATGGCTTTTTCTAATTGCTTCAGAGCACTTTTCACGGAAGTGAGACTTGCTTGGCTTTTTTCTTTTTGCGCAAGCAAAAATGAATTTTGCGAAGGGCTAAAACCTGCACTAACGATGAAAATGAAGGCGAGCGTGAAAACTAGTTTTGATAAAAGCGATTTCATACTTGAAAGTGAGTTAACTACAAAAAGCCCGCAGATTTTGCGGGCTTTCGTTGAATTATAAAAGGTTGAAAAAGGATTACTGAACAATCAGTTTTTTGCTAACACCATTGGCGTTTTGAACAAAGTAGATGCCTGCTTCAAGATCAAGAATATCGATGCTTGAAACCTGACGCTCAACTCTGATTCTTTTACCGCTTGCATCATAAATAGCGATGTCTTGCACTTCGTTGAAGTAAAGCACACGTGATGCAGGGTTAGGATAGATTGAGAACTCGTTCTCGTTAAATGCTGGTTTTTCGAAAATCGAAGTAGGAATTTGATCCCAACCTGTTAAGGCGATGGTTAATGAGTGATTGTATGGATATACATTAGAACCAGCTGGGTGTTGTGAATTGAACAACAATGTTTTGCCGTCAGGTGTAGAAGTGGCTCCTGTGATTTCAGCACCAGTTGGCACAACTGCAATGCGCACTAAATCATCATAACTTGGAGTAGCAATGTCAAGATCAAGCATAAACAATTCGCAAGTAGAGTTATTTACTTCTGCTGGTACACGACCATACGAACGACCATTCAAGTCTTCACAAATCAAGAGGTAATCTTTTTCATTGATGGTGATTGAACTCAAACCGTCAGGGTTAGACAAATGCACGTTAGGATATTGACCTAATCCTGTAGATTCTGCCAAATCAGGCCCTCCTTCTATTAGCACACTTATATTGTCTGTGGCTAAATCAAGTTTTACCACGCGGCCGTAGTAATCAACATAGCTAGTACTATCTGCTCCAGTACCTTGAGCTGCAGCTCTTGCTAAGTGGTGTGGTGCATGCACAGCACCTGATTGATGCTCGTCTTTCCAGCTATTACCTGGGTTATCTCTACCTGTTTCTGTAAAATAAACAGCATTTGTTTTTTCGTTGAAAAGAACCCATTCCACACGGTTAAACATAGTAGCTCCAGCTGCAACAGCTTGCGACTTGTAGTTTAGCATGTTGTCTAAGTTGGTGTTGTCAATTTCTACCCATTTGTTAGCATCATCATGCTTGTAAACATAAAGTTTACCTGTAGTGAAGTCGCCTGCATTGTCAGCAACAAACTTTGAAAGCCATCCTGGAGTTCCGTCTTCACCAAGATAAACAGTTTTGTTATCAGGCAATATGCAACCACCTTCAAAACCTTGGCGACCCCAATTGTATTGCTTTCTG
>Ga0100402_1005552_pt1 | contig 12822 bp, 7 predicted proteins | sample CryGeyme20150102_FD_80419 | JGI IMG/M metagenome (GOLD analysis project Ga0100402, IMG submission 80419) | Groundwater microbial communities from Crystal Geyser aquifers in Utah, USA - Crystal Geyser metaG 2015-0102 | ecosystem: Environmental > Aquatic > Deep subsurface > Groundwater | place...
ACTTAGCAGCATTACTACTACTGGAGCCACTGGAGACAAGCAATCGACAGGAGCCACACGCGCGATCAACAGGAGCCACTAGAGACAAGCGATCAACAGGAGCCACAGGAGCAGCAGCCACTGGAGACGAGCAAGCGACAGGAGCCACTACTGGAGCCACTGGAGACGAGCGATCGACACCAGGAGCCACACGCGCGATCAACAGGAGCCACTGGAGACAAGCGATCAACAGGACGAGCCACAGGAGCAGCCACTGGAGACAAGCAAGCGACAGGAGGAGCCACTACTGGAGCCGCTGGAGACGAGCGATCGACAGGAGCCACACGCGCGATCGACAGGAGCCACTGGAGACGAGCGATCAACAGGAGCCACTGGAGCCACTGGAGACGAGCGATCGACAGGCAGGAGCCACTACTGGAGCCACTGGAGACGACAAGCAATCGACAGGAGCCACATGCGCGATCGACAGGAGCCACTGGAGGAGCCGAGCGATCAACAGGACTCACTGGAGCCACTGGAGACGATCGATCGACAGGAGCCACTACTGGAGCCACTGGAGACGAGCGATCGACAGGAGCCACTGGAGACAAGCGAGCGACAGGAGCCACTGGTGGAGACAATCGACAGGAGCCACTACTGGAGCCACTGGAGACGAGCGATCGACAGGAGCCACTACTGGAGCCACTGGAGACGATTGACAGGAGCCACTGGAGGAGACAATCGACAGGAGTCACTGGAGACGATCGACAGGAGCCACTGGAGACTATAGACGATCGACAGGAGCCACTGGAGAGGACGATTGACAGGAGCCAGCATTGGAGCCACTGGAGACGATCGACAGCAGGAGCTACTACTACTAGCTACTACTGGAGCCACTGGACAGGAGCCACTGCAACGACAGCTAGCTAGACTAGTACTAGTAACAAAGTGTTGTGAACTAAAATCCCAAAGGAAGCTTAACCTAGTTTTTAACAAGTGGATCCCCATAGAATTAATAGCACGGCACAGCTTTTGGACTTGGTGATTTTCAAGGACTTAGCATAAATTTTCTCTGCGTAGACCCTAGTAGTTATTCTACAGTATTATTTGTAGTCTTATTCTAAGGTGGGTATGATCACAGTAGTCTGGTCTACTTGGCATTGGAGCAAGCAGTTGCGAGTACCTACAGTACTTGTACTACCTAGCAGTGAAAATCCGACCGATTCGTCAGTCATCAACTAGCTAGCTACTAGACTAATACAGTAGTAGCTAGTAGAGTAGACTAGAGGGTCTACTAGCTAGTAGTACTTGAGAGATCAATTCTTATAATTATTATAAAAGATAGTAGTTCGGTTAACCTAAAAATAAATGTATTTCAAGAATAGTTCCTTCATGGGCATATAGCGGCTGCTGGTAAACACTGCTAGTTGACTACCTTCCCCCTTTGAAAACGTAAGCAATCAAAATGCCGGGCATTTATCTTTTTCAACGACGAACCAATTATGGTGGAGATGATCTTCATGTCTTTGCTTTGGTGACAGGAGGTGTCAGATTCTTCCAGCTCTGTGCTTATGCTGTCTTAGTTTATCATAGTGTGGTTCATGTACAGTACAATATGAATGTTCAAGTAACCAATGATTCGCTACATCAAATCAATCAGCAGCAACAGCAGCAGCAGCAGAGGTTCCTTTCCTTGGAGAATCCATCATTAACCCTGATAAACTTGACATCAACATCCTCCGCCGACGCTACTACTACTACTACTACTACTAGCACGACCACTACGGTCCGTGATTTGCTGGAGTATGCTGTTATGGACAGCTTCCAGCAGAGCACTGATTGTCACAGTTCCAACCTTTTTCCGGTGCTTTTGATGAGCTACACTGCCGCCGGCATTGTCTTTGGTGTGGCCAATTGTGTCTTGCTGATAAAGATATATCGCACCAGTAGTTTGGGCTCCCCCACCCTCGACAGACATCCTCGCACAGAAATTATTGAACAGCTTTTAGAGTGGTTCTTTTTGCCAGTGAACGTCCTTCACTTTATAGTGTGGCTTTGTGGAGTGTCAGCCATGGTTTTGGCGTGGACCTACTCGCCCTACTGCGACAATCCCTCCATGGCGGACCAATATCGCTCTCCCTCGACTGCCTTTACGGTGATTTGGATTCTTTGTGCCGTTGTGAATCTCCTCAGTCAAGGGACAGAGATTTTTTGGAATGCTTCGTACGTGTTATTGTTGTACTATAAGGATCCCTTTGCCCTGCAGCAATGGACGCCCCTCCCTTCCAGCAATTACCCGGATACCTCACAAACCAGTGACCGTTTGCATTCCTATCACCATTCGTCGACTGGTTCCTTACATTCCGTGCTGGAGCTGGCTGTAGATCGAGAAGACTCCGACCAGTCACATCGCAACCACGAGCTTGTCGAACAGATGTGGGCGGATCGGTGCCAGAACTTGTGTCGGTGTCTCGGAATGGGAACGTGCTATATTTTGGGGGGACGAGACTTGCACACTAATGGCGCCATTCATTATGGTGATTTTGCCCGTGCCATGGCAGATTATTTGGAAACGCAGGGTGTTCTGGATGTTGTTCCATCCGACATTATTGTGGGGTTCATGGTACTTCAACAAGTCCAAACGCAAAGGCGGTACTCGCAGCGCAGAGAAGTGATTGTAGAGCAGTCAAAAATGTCATTAGTAACGAGTGACCGTTCTGGGCGATCTTCGAATACGTCTCTGGGTCAAATAATGGACCCTCATCGAGGGACCTCTATACCAATGCTCCAAGAGGCGTCACCGCAGCAGCAGCATTGTAGCAGTGCCAGCGACAACACGCTGACTGGGATGCAACCGCATGGCATGGCAAGCAAAAAACAAGACAGACGTCTGAAAATGCTGTCGATGGGAGCCGGAAGAGTCACGGAACAACAGGAGCGGTCATTGGCTGGAATCAAAAGCTCCAATTCATTACAGCAACCACCTAACAACGCCAAGATGGACCAGCTTCGAGAAAATGCCGTCCTCTTTGACCAGAGCACTCCGCCACCCAAGAAGCCACGGTCGTCCATATTACTCAGTTCAACCGAGACTAAAGACAACGTCAGCATGGATTCGTTTAATTTATCAAGTCGTGGGTTCCAGCGCGTCTTTTCCGAACGCAATCATGCCGACATGTCAATATTGGAAGACGGAGCAAGATATTCCAAATACGCTCTGGCAATTTATACGTGGTATTTGTATCTTTTTGAGCATCCCGTAACCGGTATCCCTAAACTATGCGCCAAAGCATTGACCACCAAGAGTTGGTGTTGCTGCTGTTCTGGCAGTGCAATGCATGGTAGCTTGTCAACTGGAAACTTGCAGCATTCAGCTTCCAATACCAGCCCCGGTAACGGTGGCAATAATGCTAGTCCAAGACTGAGTCATAGTCGTCAGCAAGGTTCGCGATGGGAAGGCGACAATATTTGCCAGGTACACAAGAGTGCTCTCTTGCTACAAGCGGGCCTTGACGACGAATCCGATCTCGTATACATGCAGCTCAAGTCCTCCTTCAATGAGAATCCGTACTGCATCTTGGTTGACCATGAAACACAGGCTGTGGTCGTTGCCATAAGAGGGACATTCTCATTAGAAGACTGCATCACTGATGTTTTACTGGAACCTCAGCCTTTAGATTCGTTTGGGGAAGAATTCGGATTCGGAGACATTGCTAAGGGTCAGTACTGTCATGGAGGAGTTATAGCGACAGCTCGAAACGTCTATCGAGACCTGCAGCGTCATGCATCATTGGACTATCTGTTGGGCACGAAGTATCCGCACTACCGCCTCCGGCTTGCGGGTCATTCCTTGGGGGCCGCTTGTTCAACTCTGCTTGGATTAATGCTGAAGCATATTTATCCTGATCTCTTATGTTTTAACTATAGCCCTCCTGGGGGTACGTTGACATGGGATCTGGCTATTCATTGCCAATCGTGGTGTACGTCGTTCGTAATGGACACAGAAATGGTTCCAAGACTATCCTTTGAGGCCATGGAGAATCTTAGAGATGAATCGCTTGAGTTGATTGGACGCATCCGCGTTTCAAAAATTGAAGTTGCTCGACGCGTGGCTTCCAAGAACCTTTGGCAGCTTTCGTGTACAGGCAATGAATCCTCCTCGGAGGCACGACCGCACCACGGATATGACGTCGAACGTGCAGAAGCTTCGATTGATGATTTGAATGAAATGCTGAATGAATTGTTGCTTCCATTGGACGAGATGCCCTCGGATGACTCGCCAATGAGCTACCGACAACAGCTTGCTCAGTTTCAAGCTGTACAGTCGGAACGGCGAAGGTCTAGAGGTCACAGTCGTGCTATCCGGCTTTTCCCACCTGGCAAAATGCTTCACCTAGTCAAGACTGCACAAAAGAAGTCGTTGATGGTCAATATAGCAAAGTTCATAACTTGCTGGACAACCAATGCCGGATCACAATACACACCAGTCTGGATTGGAAATGGTGACTTGAATGAGATCGTCATTAGTCCTACCATGGGTACCGATCATTTCCCGAATCGAATGGTGGATGAATTAGAAGGCATCCTCGAAAGTTATGGTCGCAGGCCTTTTCGATAGTTTTTTTTTTTTAAACACCTCCAGGTAGCAGCAGCGCAGCGCGCCCAATTCTGACTCGAATTATTATTTGGAACTTTAATTTATCCATGAAATAGTGTGCATCGAAACTAAACTCTCTCACCTGTCTGTGACGTGCGTGTTGACATTCCTTTGATGATGTTCGTGTTACGCCTCGGCAATTAGCATACCAAGTAAAGGGGCTAGCATGCAGGCGCCATAACATGAGCGCCCCCTGCGCAGTAAGGATTAATGAGTGCTACCACTCGCATCACCTGTATTTTCCAATCAAATCACCTGCTATCACGAAAGAGCCAGCGACTTTCCGAATGAAGCCAAGGGCCGATCCTCTAGCGCAATCGACAACTCCTCGGACCGGGTTCGATTATGGGAGATGCACGGCGAGAAAAGAAAAGATATTAGCCTGCCAAGAGGCATTTATTATAGCTTGGATTTTCTTTTCTAGCATTCAGTCGCAATACCAAAAGCGACTCCTTCGTCGAGCGTCAACAAATGAGAAATAATAGATTTGCCGTGTACCGATGTCGTGGTATAAGTGCAAGGCTAGCGGGGCACTGTTGGAATAACAATAAGGCGATGTGTCTTTAGAAAATCAGAACAACAAGGAAACCAGTCGATCCCCCTTCGACCCCGATATCGCTGCAACGTCACATCGCGAAGACTCTGAATAATAAAGTTGGAAGGGCACATTTAATGTGATCGAACTGAGAGCCCAGTTGCCCGTAAAAAAATGTGAGCGAAAAGCTACCCATTTAAATGCGGGATACTCGATGTGTCAGAAGAGAAGATCCACATAATATGTCGATAACTACCAAGCTTTCTGGTAAGACGAGATCAGCTTGTAATGTTATGAAAATCGAAGTAGCATATTTAATAGTGCTATTGTTTATTCTTGAATGACCTGAAGCTTTTTACCAAAAATTTTCTTTTTCATTTTCTTTCGTCGTGGTTTGTTAGCACCTTTGCCTTTTCTTGCGGTCGCTTCAATTAGAACAACTGGATCAGTTCCAATACCCGAGCTCTGTTCCACACTTATATGCGGCTTGTCCAGTAGCCCCATTGCAAACATTGACATGAGATGCTCTTTATTCTTTCCATCGCTCAGATGTGTGCCGCCGACAGCTGTTGTCTCCTCGTTTGCATCCACTTGGTCTTGGTAAAACCCTCCTGGTCGGCTCTCGTGTACTCTTTCAATCTGATCCCTGAGTCCGGAATCAGGTGGATACCAAATATTCATGGACTGCTGCGTCTCTTTACTTTTACTGTTCAGCAATTTCTGGTAAAGTTTGTACCACTTCATGCCATCGCAAAGCACCCATTTTGGGTTCAACGGGAAAGTAAAACCTTGGTCGACCTGCTGCATCAAGAACTCCAATAAACCGGCCTGATCCACATATCTATAGAAGTTTTGAGATGAAAGTGAGAAATGCGGAACTCAAAGGAAAGGTTAGATCAACATTTTGGATAAATCCGTTTACTCACAACCACGGTTTATTGCCTTGGAGACCACTTGTGACAATAAGATACTCGTCATCTAGGTCTTGTGGGAAGTAAAAATTGAAGCACTCAGATCCATGCCTCACTGCACCAGTCAGCTTTAGGCTGCCAACGGATGACTTCATGATACCGTAACTCTTCGGGTCGCCAAAACCAAACCTTGGAAGCTCTGGGTATCGGCCTTCTCTTGCTGCTTTCTTCAGGACCTCCAACCATCGTACTGTCCAGCTATCTCCCACTTTTGATTCCGACATTACTGATTCGATCTGTGATACATACCATGCAAGCACGTCCATTTGGCTTGGCGCCAAAGAAGACGTGAAGTTTACTCCTCTGGAGCCAACAAGGAAGCAATCGAAATCTAAGAAAAGTTACTGTGAGTTTTCCAATTGCCTCGTCGTGTCAAAAAAAAGCTCTTAATACTTACCAGAAACAACAGGCATGACTCGGCCGTCTTCTTCGTAGGCCATTAGCATTTCAAACGGATTCATAGGATCCGCTGGGTCGGCATATTGATAGACACATGCTCTTGGGGCGTCCTCTGCAGGCTTGGCTCTCAGAGCAGCAAAATTCATATCCTGAAAGGCTGTGCAACAAAGATTAACAAGATAGGGGGAATGAGAAACAAAGGGACGTAGCTATAATCCTCCGCGTAGGTTTTTATTGCACACTCACCTGGTTGCGAAGGTCGGCCCGTGTCGTACTGAGATCCCGGCACCCTCGTGCAGTCTTGTCGGATGAAGTATGCTTCCCAAAACAAACGTTCAGGGATCTCAAATCCATATCGATGAGGGGCGTAGTGGTCAAGATAAAGTATCTGTGGATCATGCATATCCAGTAGCATTGTTTCCAAGGCATCCTGTCGGACTTCTTCAATCACGTTTGGGTCTGCCAGCACTACTCTCGCTTTCGCTACTGCTTCGATCATTTCTTGAGCCACACGCTCTACGAATTCTGCAGCAAGATCTCTTGCTCTACGAGATTCTCCTGGGTAGTAGACTCTTATGACACCATCCTTGGTAGGAGGCCGAATTTTGCTCTTGTGCTTGTTTGTGCCGATCTGCAAAAACGGAACAAAACCACTGAGCTTTCCCCGCTTTGCAGATTTACCCTTTATATCCAAACCCTTTCCTACAGCCAATCCACACATCATTCGTCGGATTGCATGCAAAGATGTCGGGCGCCATACAGTGAAGAATTGGGCTCTGCTCGGCAGAAGCATGCGAGCCAAGCTCAATTCGTTAGCAACAAAGTCTTGACTCTCTATACTCATGGCGCCGTCTTGGCCTAGAGAATCAAAAAAATGTTGAATCTCGTACCGCGGGTCCAGACGACGGAATGTTGATGCCCAGACAAGGTATCGGTTGATTCTTTTCTTTCGATTTGCTTCCATACTGTCGTCATCATCTTCAATACGCCTTCGGAAAGGGTTCAGTGCAGCTTTGACTTTCTCTTCGAAAAGAACGACCTTGCAATTCCTCTGACTATCATTAATGTCAGCCTCAGAATCCGCATCTACGGGAGACGAATTTGAGAAGCTAAAGGACAGATCATCCTCATCGACAAGCATTCTTTGCGCTAGCTGCCTTGTTAGAAGCAGCCCTTTGTAATGGTCTTCTTCTTTTTCGAAGTAGAAGAGTGCATCAGAATCTTCGAACTTTCGGTCTTGAGTGACATGGTCGAAGACGTTGAACTCTTTTGTGATTGCACGGCCGATTTGCACGGCCTCCAATCGAGTCGACGCAAATCCCTCATTTACAAGATAGTCTGGCAAGACAAGAAAGAAAAGTCAGGAGATTCCAAATTTTATGTTGTACAGCTGCATTACCACACATACCGACGCCCTCCGAGCCAACAAAACTGCTCTTGAATACCATAAGGTTCTTTCGGTGTTCTTTCACGCTAACATTTGCAATGAAGCTCTTTGCAATTTGCGAAAGCTTCAGTTTACCAATATCAATATCTTCCAGGGGGCGTATGGGCTCATCCACATCACATCGGAATTTGTAAAGATATTTTGCATCCTTGAACTCGTGTTGCTTTCCTACATGCTTAAACAGTTTGAATTCTCTGGCCAAGGCACGTCCGAGATCCACTGCTGAAACACGATCCCTAGCCAACCCATGCCCAACAAAAAAGTCTACTGCCTCCCGCCCCCAAAAGGAGTTCTTGTACGTTTTCATACCGCTACGGAGGTCAGAAACCTTCATGTTGCGGCGAAAAGCCGTAGCGACCTTTTCTAACGGAAGAGATTTGGCGCTGACACCATGGATGCCTTCAATCCCAGACACAATTCCTCCGATATGTGAATTGCGTACACCATCCAATGTTTCGGTTGTCCACTGCTCTGTAAAACGGTACAGGAGGTAGTCATCCTTGAAGTCTGTCGAGCCATCAATGCACCGAAAAAGACCTAATCCGTTGCATAAAAGAGAGCCCAATTTAACTGCCTCCTTGCGGGAAATTGCCTTACTGCTGTTGACCAAATATGACACCGCTTCACTTCCCACGAACGTCTGCCGGTACGCTTTCGCTCTAAACTTGTTATCTTTTACAATCACGCCAGCCAAAAACCATCGAGCTAATTCATAGAGCTCTCCAGGAGTAATCGTGACAGGAGATAGAAAAGCTGAAGTGTGTTTTTCTGGTTCCACTGGTGCATCTGCAGCCGGTGGCGTTTTCCTGGCATCCTTTGATGTAAACTTAAAGTACTCCTGATCGTCGCAAAATTCTCGGTTCCCCGTTACACGTTCAAAAAGGTTGAATTGTTCCACCAGCTGTTGCCCGATGCGCACTGCTTCCAGGCGACTAGATGCCAGCCTTACGTTCACTTTGGATAGAGAAAAGGCAAGCTAAGATAAGAAAGGCGTGAAGAAGTCGACGTACACGCCACACACTACATGAGCACACATACCTAAGAAAGTGACAGCCTTCGAGCCAACAAACGTCTGCTTGTACGTCTTGAGGTTGTGAATGTAGTCTTTGACCTTGACACCTTTCTCCAAAGCTGCAGCAATTTCATTTAAAGATTTGCTGCTTCGAAGAGGGCACGTGTGACGTTCATGCTTGTCTGAAAAGCGAAAGAAGTGATTCGAGTCAGAAAAGTCGTGCTTTCCAGTTACCTCTTGAAATAGATTAAGCTCCCGCTCAAGCCGGCGACCTAGAACTTCAGCATCCCGACGAGAATCTGCCAGGCCAGTCATAACCATAAAGGTAACAGCTCGAGAAGCTGCAAATGTCCCCTTCTTTTTCAATTTGATACCTCTCTCAAGAATCTGAGCTACTTCGCACAGGCGCTGGTGATCTCTCGCTTGATACTCGTACGCTCCGTCAACTTTCTCCTTTTCTTCGTCGGAGTCTGACAAATACATACCACCCGACCAATGACTTGACGACACACCCAGCACCGATACACCCAAATCGTCAATCGTTTCCCAATCGTCATTTCCCTGAAGCTCGACCAATGTTGTCGAAAAGTCATCAGAAATCGCGAACAGACGATGAGCGTTGTCAACGAAGCAATAAAGTGATCGTTTCGAGTCCTGAAACGACTCTGTCCGATTCAGTGGTTCAAACAAGTTGAACTCGGCGGAAAATCTATTGCATAACTCCACACCTTCTTCGCGGGACACGACCAGTCTTACCCTGACAAGAAAGTTGACAGCTTGTTTGCCAGTGAATCCTTTTTTAACCTTACGACCTCGACGATGCTTCTTTATCCGAATTCCGCTCTCAAAAATTTTCATTTTCTGTGCCATTGGCATTTTGGCGACTTCAGACGGTAAATAGGCAAACATCCGATAGTAGATACTGCCGCTGTCGTGCAATAGCGACGACTTAAGGCGTTTATGCTGGCCAACTTCTTGATCGTGCCCCGTAGCATCTGCAATCGTCGATTCATTGAGAGACGCGTCGTGAAAAGATTCCTGTTCTTGCCCATCTTCCAATTCTCTCTTCTCCTTCTTTTTGCTTCCGCCGCACTTTACGAACAGATTGTATTTTTGGGCAACCCTACGCCCAACCTGCTTAGCTTCCGCCCTTGGTTTCCCAAGATACTCACACAAGAAGTCTACAGCTGCAGACCCGGAAAAGCAATCATCGTAAATCTGTTTATATCTTCGACCTTTCACTTTAATTTTCACAAACATCAATCCATGTTTTAAAGCCATAGCGATGCATTCCAGATCAGCATCCGGTAAATCAGAGGCAAAACTGGTGGAGACATTGCTTCGACGTCGAAAATCGTGAGTCGACTGGGAATCTTCTTCCGCCTGCACCTGTGAAGGACTTTCTGCGGACTCATAATCATCGTCACTTCTTAAGTCTTCGTCGTCGTCAGCCTCGACGGAGATGACGCGCCTGGGGGCTCTGGCCTGCTTCTTCTTCAACGCGGAAAGCCTATTCATTCGACGGGAGCTGACACTCACACCAGCAGAAGAATAACCGCTCGCATCGATAGAATGACTCGTGTCAAGGTAATTCTGACTGGGTGGAGTGGCGGATGAGTGGGAATGATCAAGGATTGGGATTTTTCTTGCCATTCTAATGGGCGATGTGATCGCCGCGTTCGCGGATCCCTCTCCTTCCCTCAAACCTTCCCGAAGGCCACCAGTGTCCGCTGAGAAAGAGACATTGCGTCGTAATGGTTCAACAAATGCCGCTTCTTCCTCTTCCAAAAGAACTGCCGGGGGCACCTCTTCTTGCGGAAAAGATAATATTTCGGGCTCATCCTGCAAATCTTCGGGAACTAAAGCTCCTACTGCTGCTTTTGTTGAAGGAAGCGGAGGGCCTGCTGCCATATCTGGCTCCATATCTAATTCGATGGACTGGGAAGAAGCATCAATAAAAACTGAAAACTGACTCAATTGGGTTGTGCTGGGAGGAGGTGCATCTTCTGTGATAGGCATGATGCCAACTGCACAATCGTCGTGGCTTGTTCTTGACGCCTGAAGAGAGCACTCCACTACTGTGAAGGAGGTAGCAATTTCAGAATTACCTTCTTTTTCCGGATCAGAAGGACTCTTGGGTGTAGCCATTACAAGTGACTTGTCGACAGCGACAACCACAGCTGCGGATTTCTCAGCCTCTGCTTCCAATTTCTCGGCCGCTGCTGTCGAAAGTTCAGGAAGTGCAGCTGCTCTTGTGACGTTTTCATTGTCCGGTTCCATTGGCTGATGCGAAACATCGACGACTGGGGAAGTATCACCGTCAGCCTCCAATGTTCCAGGAGGAGTATCTTCTGATTTGGCGTCCTCGCCATCCGCAGTGACTTGAGGAGCAGCAAAGTCGGTCGCAGTTTGCGTTTCAATGTCGGCTCTTGTCGCCAAAGATTCTCTATCTGTTGCTATTCTTGGGTTTAGGGTGGCGGCACAGCTCTTCTCAGTGGTCGCCTGTTTCGACTTGGATGATTTCGGCTTGACGGATACTTCCTGTATGGGGGCGATATCATCAGTTGTTGTAGTTGCGTGAGTTGCAACCGCACGAGTACTCGATGTTTCTAAGCAGGTAGTAAATGTCGAACTTGAGGCGGAAGCATCTTCCTCCTGTGTAGTCTGTGCTGTTGGTGGTCGAAATATAGCAGCCGTCGTTGTACTGTTGACCTGACGTTGACGAAAACTGCGGCTAATGGTAGCTGCAGGTGTCAGAATGACATTTTGCGGTGGGACAAGTTTGCAATCGCTGCTGATTTCATGGCTGATTCTCTGCAGCAGTTTTGGTGTCAACGTGATGACCATGTCGTCCTCTTCTTTCGATTCGTCTCTGGATAAGGCAGCGTCTGTCGCTACTTGTACAGCAGATGACGACTCTGCTGTTTTCTCTTCTATTTCTTCAACAACTGGTGGTTTATCCTTTGATCTCTTCCCTCTCCGATGTTGCCCTTTTTGTAACTCTTGCTTCATCGTTGATGAGCCGCCATGGTTAAGGTGAACTATTAATGACTGAAACCATTCATAAAACTCCAGGGCAAAAGAAATCAGGACGCACACTCCCAATGCAAAGAGTAACGACTGCCATCCTTGGCGGACTTCTTCATACGTCTCCTTTCTCCAATTAATAAAGTCTTGGTGTAATATTTGAGATAAGGAGGTTGCTGCTGGTTGCAAGGGACGAGAATGATCGTCGGTAATGACAGGAAAACTCGCAACAATATTCGGAGGAGGAGTACCAGGATACATCGCTGTGCCACTAGTACTAGTAACGGAATCGGGAATGGCGGAAGTTAGTTCTACATTTATCTCCTGCGCTATCTCACCGGCCAATTGCTCCTCCTTTGGAGTGTAATAGTTCATGCTTGTTGTTGTTGCAAATTTGGTTGGAAAGTGTAGTGGCACCTGCCTCTGCTGGTCATTCTTATTATCATCCAGATTATATTATCAAGTCCAGACGATCGGTAGGGGGAATTGTGGGGGAGCGAACAGTTCTCAGAGCGGCTGCACCTCTACCTGTAATCGTAGTGCTTACCTTGCTGCGATTGTCTTTCAGCAATGTATGTAGTAGAGCAGTTGTTGTAATGAACACAACACGCAGGAAGAAAGACTCCAGGAAAGTAGACTACAGTATTAGCAAATTAAGCCCAGGTGGACTATGGCAGTTTACCTTGTCTCCTATTAGGGACTATGATAGGACTCAGGAGTTAGGTCTCTCTTTATTAGGTCGTGTGCCTATGCCTGCTTCCTATCCACACAGAGACACTAGTCTAGTTTACTCCT